>Ga0129308_1000263_pt1 | contig 91203 bp, 92 predicted proteins | sample L827metagenome_FD_94440 | JGI IMG/M metagenome (GOLD analysis project Ga0129308, IMG submission 94440) | Ring-tailed lemur group fecal microbial communities from Wisconsin, USA - L827 metagenome | ecosystem: Host-associated > Mammals > Digestive system > Large intestine > Fecal | place: USA...
AGTCGAGTCACTAAAAAAAGCGTACACCACAATGATATAGAGGATCCAAATGGACAGGTCCGTAGAAACTTGCATAATAGGTCACGGAAAATTGAACGGCTGCCATAGGAAAACTTTTGATTAAAACCAAGCCGGAATTGTGTCGGAAAATACTCCACCTGCGAGCGGCAAGATAAAGAGAAAGTGCCTTGAATAATACCTTGATATTATTCGCACTTTGGTGTAAAATGAAATTTACATAGGACTTCACTGCTTCTGGCAGTCAACTTGAGGAGCTCTGCCATTGGTCAGAGCTCCTTTTGATGTATACGGGGTGTTATGATGGATTTTATGACGATCAAGGACGCTTCGCAGAAATGGAATATTTCAAAGCGGCGAATTCAGACACTTTGTGCGGATGGGCGCATCCCCGGAGCGGAGAGATTAGGGTATTGTTGGGCCATTCCTAAAGATGCCACGAAACCGGCTGACGCCAGGGTGAAGAGCGGTCGGTATATTGGAGCGTCTAAAAAGAACAAATCAGCAGAAGAAAATGCAACTGATATGGTATAATCCGTCTGATGCCAGGTTTTGCTGTATCTATGGCAAAATGAAAGAGATCAGAAAAAAATGAAGAAGACGGGTCTTGTATGATTAAATTCCCTGCCCGGCAGAGTGTCAGGCTTATGAGGGCCCTTTCCCCATATCTTGGATATGGGAAATAAATGTTCAAATCAAAGAGAGGATAGATTTCAGTGGCACATCTTGAAGACATAACTGTGGGCTGCTCAGTCTCTGGCATCACAGGCAGCAATGCCGTTGAGATTGTCGCGGTTAAATGGTATGGTACTGCTGCGATAGAGGTAACTTATAAGAATTCTTCTGGGCAGGCAGGCAACCAGCTTCTTTTCCGTGACCAGGAGGAATCTCTTGAGATTGTTGGCGATGCACTGCCTTGGAGTTTTACAGCTGATAGTGATTTAATGCGTTTGTGCTCTGAAGCATACAGAATTCAGCTTGCACATTTGTTTGATCCATATTTGGCAGTCCATACTTCGGCGATCGAACCCCTTCCGCATCAAATTTCTGCTGTCTATGAAGATATGCTTCCACGTCAACCTCTACGATTTGTTCTGGCTGATGACCCTGGCGCAGGCAAGACCATTATGACTGGATTGCTGCTGAAGGAACTCATCATTCGAGGAGATGTAAAACGGTGCCTGATTGTCTCCCCGGGAAATTTGGCGGAACAGTGGCAGGATGAACTGTACCAAAAATTCCACCTACGCTTTGATATACTGACGAATGACCGCATTGAATCAGCGGCAAGCGGCAATATCTTTAACGAATTGAATTTTTGTATCGCCCGGTTAGATAAGCTGGCTCGCAATGAAGTCATTCAGGAAAAACTGAAACTGACTGAATGGGATCTCGTGGTATGTGACGAGGCACACAAAATGTCGGCGACCATCTGGGGTGGAGAGATCCGATACACTAAACGTTTTCAACTTGGAAGGCTCCTTTCGGATACAACGCGGCATTTCCTGCTGCTCACGGCAACACCGCATAACGGCAAGGAGGAGGACTTTCAGCTTTTCATGTCTCTGGTCGATCAAGATCGTTTTGAAGGCGTAGGAAAGACTACAAGCAATCATTCAGTTGATGTGAGTGATGTGATGCGAAGGCTTGTGAAGGAGCAGCTGCTTCGATTTGACGGAACGCGGCTTTTTCCTGAGCGAATTGCCTATACAATCAATTATGACCTCTCGCCAAAGGAAGCACACCTCTATCAGGAAGTAACTGACTATGTTCAGCAAGAGTTTAATCGCGCAGATCAGCTAAACAACGAGCGCAAGAACACGGTTGGTTTCGCCCTAACCATACTGCAACGCCGTCTGGCGTCTTCTCCCGAGGCAATCTACCAGTCCTTGCGCAGGCGCAGAGAAAGACTGGAACATCGCCTTGCCGAGGAGAAGATGGGGAAAACAGCATCCCAGTTCAAAATCGATTCTGTGATTATTGATGATCCAGACGAATGGGAAGATCTCCCTGCTGAAGAACTTGAAAATGCCGAAGATGTAATCAGTGATCAGGCATCTGCGGCAAGGACGATTGATGAACTGCAAGCAGAAATCGCGACACTAAAGCGGCTTGAACGCATGGCCAACGAAGTCCGAATGAGCGGAGAGGATCGCAAATGGGATGAACTCTCGCAGTTGCTGCAAGATAATGAGAGCATGTATGACCAAAGTGGGCGCCGGGAGAAACTGATTATTTTTACGGAGCATCGCGATACACTCAATTATCTGGTTGGAAAGATCACCTCGCTGATCGGAGATCCGGCTGCTGTGGTCACAATTCATGGCGCAATGCTGAGAGATGACCGTCGCAAAGCGGAGGCACTTTTCAAGCAAGATGTCGGTGTGCGTGTCATGGTGGCTACCGATGCCGCTGGAGAAGGTATCAACTTACAGCGCGCCCACCTCATGATCAATTACGATTTGCCTTGGAATCCGAATAGGTTAGAGCAGCGCTTTGGCCGCATCCACAGAATTGGACAGACGGAGGTCTGCTATCTCTGGAATCTTGTTTCTAACCAAACTCGTGAGGGTATGGTGTTCCAACGCCTCTTTGCCAAGCTGGAGCAAGAGCGCCAGTCCCTTGGCGGGCAGGTTTTCGACATCCTCGGTAAAATCACCTTTGACAATAAGCCTCTTCGGGAACTGCTTGTAGAGGCTATCCGTTACGGCAATGACCCCGAGGTTCAGGCACGACTCCGCCGTGTGGTTGACAATTCCTTTGACAAAGAGTCTCTGGCAAAGCTGCTTGAAGAGCGTGCATTGACGGAGGATTCTCTCGATGTTCACAAGGTTGTGGCTATCCGCGAAGAGATGGAACGGATTGAGGCACACAAACTTCAGCCACATTTTGTTGAGAGCTTTTTCATCGCAGCATTCACCAAACTGGGTGGAAGAATCTCTAAACGCGAGACAGGACGCTATGAAATTACTCATGTTCCATATGCAGTAAGGAGCCGAGATATGATTATCGGTTTTGGTGAGCCTGTAATGCAAAGGTATGAGCGTGTCTGCTTTGACAAGCAGTTCCAGACGGCTCCTGGCCTCACTGCGGCCGATTTGATCTGCCCCGGCCACCCTCTTCTGGAAGCTGTGATTGACCTGATTCGCGAGCAGCATGCAGATACCATGAAGCAGGGCGCAATATTCGTTGATGACAATGACCTTGGCGCGGACCCCCGGCTGCTCTTCTATATTGAGAGCTCAGTGCAGGATGGTATCCTAAATAGGAATGGCACAAAGCGGGTCATCTCTCAGAACCTTCACTTCGTGGAGCTGGATGAAAAGGGAAAGGCAAGGAACGCCGGTTACGCGCCCTACCTGGATTATCGCACCCCAAGCGAAGAGGAGCGGCAGGCGATCACCGCGTTCCTTCCCAGTCAACACTGGTTAACCGGCAATGTTGAAGCTACAGCTATGAACTACGCGATTGGCTCTATCATCCCGCAGCACTTCTTATCTGTAAAAGATCGGCGTGTAAAGGCAGCGGAGCGAACTGCGAAGGCAGTCAAAGAACGCCTGACTGCGGCGATTCAGTATTGGGATTATCGTTCATCTGAACTCAAAAAGAAAGAAGATGCCGGCAAGAGCAACTCTCGTCTTAATTCTCAAAATGCAGCACGCCGCGCGGAAGAATTAGAAGCAAGACTGCATAAGCGCCTGGATGAACTGGAGAAGGAAAAGCAGGTTTCCGCTATGCCACCGGTTGTGATGGGCGGCGCTCTTGTTATTCCCAGAGGGCTTATCAATCGGCTGATGGGCCAACAGTCATCTCAGTTGTTCAGCCAGGGAGACCGTAAGAGTATCGAGATGGCCGCAATGAGAGCGGTTGAGGAGATCGAGAGAAAACTGGGCTATTCCCCCAGAGATGTCAGCCTTGAGAAATGCGGCTATGACATTGAGTCGAAAATCCCAGAAACACTCGCAGACGGAAAATCAACACTGCGGTTTATTGAGGTGAAAGGCAGGACAGTGGGGGCCACTACTGTCACCGTAACCGCAAACGAGATCCTGACCGCACTCAACAAGCCAGATGAATACATACTGGCTGTTGTTGAGGTCGATGGTGCAAAAACAAAGACTGTTTACTTGCAGCACCCGTTCCATGAGAAACCAGAGTGGACAGCGTGCAGCGTGAACTATGACATTCAAGACCTCAGGAGAAATAGCGTTATCCTGTTAGAAGAGGTGCTTTGCCATGCCTAAGAAACTGATAGAAGTTGCGCTTCCCCTGGAAGCGATCAATGCAGAGTCGGCCAGAGAGAAGTCTATCCGCCACGGGCACCCGTCTACCCTGCATCTGTGGTGGGCCCGGCGGCCCTTGGCCGCAGCTCGCGCTGTGATCTGGTCCAGCTTGGTGGATGATCCCTCCGAGCACCCTGAGCAGTTCCCCACCGAAGAGGAGCAGAACAAGGAGCGCCAGCGCCTGTTTACCATTTTGGAAAAGCTGGTCAAGTGGGAAAACTCCAATGATCCGGAAATTCTGGATGCAGCAAAGGCGGAAATCCTGCGCTCCACCGACAACGCTCTTCCTTCTTTGCTGGATCCCTTTGCCGGTGGGGGAGCTATTCCGTTAGAGGCCCAGCGCCTGGGCCTGGAAGCCCATGCTCATGATCTGAACCCGGTGGCGGTGATGATCAATAAGGCCATGATTGAAATACCGCCCAAGTTTGCGGGTCAGCCTCCTGTCAACCCCGAGTCAAATAGAAAACTTGATTCGACTGGTGTTTGGAAAGGCGCCGGAGGCCTTGCTGAGGATGTGCGCTACTATGGCGAATGGATGAAGGAACAAGCTTTCCGGAAGATTGGCTATCTTTACCCCAAGATTAAGGTGCCCACTGCTCTGGGCGGTGGTGAGGCAACCGTCATCGCTTGGATTTGGGCCCGAACTGTCAAATGTCCCAACCCCGCCTGTGGATGTGAGATGCCGCTGGCCAGCAGCTTTGTGCTGTCCAAGAAGAAGGGAAAAGAGGCGTGGATTGAGCCAGAATTTGATTACCAGAACAAGAGGATCACGTTCCATGTGAAAAATGGAAAAGGTTCGCCTCCAGAAGCTCCGAAGACTGCACGTGGCGCTAAATTCAAGTGCATCATGTGCGGTGAAACAACTTTGGATAGTTATATTAAACAAGAATCGATGTCTGGCAAAATGGGTGCCGCTTTGATGGCAGTAGTTGCTGAAGGGAAAAATGGCCGTATTTATTTGTCACCTGATGAAGAGCAACAATGCGTGTCTCAATGCGATAAACCATTAGACTATCCCGATCAGGCGCTTCCTTTTGACCCCAGAAATATTTGGTGTGTAAATTATGGTTTAGATACTTATGATAAGCTTTTTACTAATCGCCAGTTGACGGCGCTGACAACCTTCAGCGAACTGGTGAGCGAAGCACAGAAGATTGCAGAGGCAGATGCAATCTCAGCCGGACTGCGCGATGATGCAGTGCCTCTGAGTGAAGGAGGCACTGGTGCCCGTGCTTATGGCGAAGCAGTTGGTGTGTATCTGGCATTCGTCATAGATAAAATGACAGATTACCATTCTTCCATTTGCTCGTGGCATAGTTCAAAAGAACTCATCCGGAATACGTTTGGCCGCCAAGCAATTCCTATGGTTTGGGATTACGCCGAAGCCAATCCTTTTAGTGATTCTGCCGGGTGCTTCGATAATATGCTCGAATGGGTTTTCAAATCGACAAGCCTTTTTCCTGCAACTGAAAATGGAGATGTACGACAATTTGATGCCCAGAGTGATTGCGGTCTGCGCAATATCATGGTTTCCACCGATCCGCCCTATTATGACAACATTGGTTATGCGGATCTATCCGACTTTTTCTATGTCTGGATGCGGCAGTCGCTGAAACAGACCTATCCTAATCTGTTCCGCACCATGCTGGTGCCCAAGGCAGAGGAGTTGGTGGCAACTCCCTATCGCTTTGACGGTAGCGTTGAAAGAGCCAGGGATTTCTTTGAAGATGGGATGCTGCATACCTGCCAGCAGATCTACCAGTATGCCCGGGAAGACATCCCTGTCACCATCTACTACGCCTATAAACAGAGTGATACCGAGACCGAGGAAACTGAAGCAAAAACTGCCTCCACCGGCTGGGAAACCATGTTGTCGGCAGTCATTCAAGCGGGTTTTGCCATCACCGGTACATGGCCAATGCGTACAGAAATGTCTAATCGCTCTATTGCCTCCGGTACTAACGCTCTGGCCTCTTCGATTGTTCTGGTCTGCCGCAAACGCGGTGAGAATGCACGCACCTGCACTCGCCGGGACTTTGTGACGACATTAAAGCGCGAGCTCAAACCCGCGTTGCAAAAACTTCAGCAGAGCAATATCGCACCTGTTGACTTGGCTCAGTCGGCCATTGGGCCTGGCATTGGTGTGTTCAGCCGCTATAAGAAGGTGCTGGAGTCTGACGGTTCGCCCATGACGGTGCGCAGCGCACTGCAAATCATCAATCAGGAACTCGACCTCTATTTCTCAGGCCAGGACAGCAGCATAGACAGTGACAGCCGGCTCTGCGTGGAGCTGTTCACACAGTACGCTTTTAACACCGTAAAGTTTGGCGATGCTGACGTTCTCGCACGTGCCAAAGGAACATCCGTGGCCAAACTGGCTGGACAGGATATTCTTTATGCGGCAAAGGGCGATGTCCGCTTGCTGACCCGTGAAGAGCTGCCCGAGAAAATCAAAACTGGCGAGCAAAATATCTGGCTGCTGACCCAGCAGCTTACCCATGCCATGGAGACGGGCGGCATCCAAAAGTGTGCAGAGATCATCGCACCCATGTTTGGCAACAATGCTGAGGAAGCAAAAAATCTTGCCTACCGCCTATATTCTATCTGTGAGCGTAAGAACTGGGCGCAGGAAGCGTATGCGTATAATGCGCTTGTTGTCGCCTGGCCGGAAATTCAGAGTAAGGCCGCCGAGCTTCAGGCGATTGAGCCTGTCCAGATCGGCCTGTTCGAATAAGGGAGGGATACCATGCCTCAAAATGTTGAACTGATCCAAAAAGGATTTAGAATCCTCCATCCCTATCTCGCTGGCTACATCGGCCAGGAGATGCGGAAAGAATATGGAGACAGTTGGTGGCAGGATGTAATGTCCGCATTGGATGACCAACTGCGGGATCTGCCATCAAGCGGAAGTTATGCTGACCTGATTGATTCTTTGGACATTGCAAACTGCCTGCGCATTTTCGACCGGCGCTGGAATGAGATCTTCCGCAAAAAGTTGTCACTGGATTATCGCACTTGGGCGAAAGAACTCATGGGCGTCCGAAACAAAGTAGCCCACATTGGTGCCCAGGATCTGGATGATGATTATACATGGAGAGCCTTGGATACCATGTCCAGACTCTGTGAAGCCTTTGATGATGATTCGGCCGAGGAAATTAGAACTCTTGCGCGTGAACTCCGCTATGGATCTGCCCAAGGTTCTACCACTGTAACGGCAGCGAATGTAGAGTCCTCTGCCAAGCCCACGAGTGTTGGAGTGATGACGCATCAAAATGGCTTGCCAAGCTGGAGAACCATTATGGAGCCACATCCCGATGTGGCTCAGGGCAGGTATAAGAATGCCGAATTCGCAGCCAATCTAGCCCAGGTTGCAAAGGGTGAGGGTTCATTTGAGTATCGGGATCCCGTAGAATTCTTTGCGCGGACCTATGTCACTGAGGGAATGAAGGGCCTGCTGGTACAGGCCCTCAAAAGAGTGTCTGGTGCAGATGGTGAGCCAGTCATCCAGTTGAAAACTGCTTTTGGCGGCGGTAAAACGCACAGTATGCTGGCACTCTATCATTTGCTGAGAGGCAAAGTACCTGCAAATAAACTTGCCGGCGTTCAACCTGTGCTCGAAGCTGCCGGTGTGACAGAACCTGTTAAGGTTCATGTTGCTGTGCTGGTAGGAACGGCACTGGATCCCTCTAAGAGCCGTCGGCCTCAGAATATGCCGGGTATTACCATCAACACACTCTGGGGCGAAATGGCTGCTCAGCTGGCCCTTTCGGCCGGCCGCCCGGAACTATACGACTATGTCAAGGAAGCCGATAAAAAAGGCGTCTCGCCGGGCCACGAGGCTCTGCGTCAATTGATGGATGCCTGCGGCCCTTGTTTGATCCTCATGGACGAACTTGTGGCTTATGCCAAGAAGATCTATGGTATCAGCGGCCTGCCGGCAGGCTCCTTCGACAACTTTATCAGTTTCATTCAAGAAATTACGGAAGCTGCGAGTACGAGTCGGAACAGCTTGGTTGTTGCGTCAATTCCCGAGTCTGATATCGAGATTGGCGGTGAAGCCGGCCAAATTGCGCTCGAAGCCATTGAGCATACCTTTGGCCGGATGGAGTCAATCTGGAAGCCGGTCGCTGCAACAGAAGGTTTTGAGGTCGTTCGCCGGCGCCTGTTCCTGGATTGCAAAAACCCGGATGCCCGGGACTCCGTTTGCGAGAGCTTCAGCCAGATGTATCAGAATAATCCCAGTGACTTCCCGGTGCAGGCGCGGGAGGTGGAATACCGGGAGAGAATGGTTTCTTGCTATCCCATCCACCCGGAGGTGTTTGACCACCTCTATGAAGAATGGTCTACTCTTGAGCGGTTTCAGCGCACCCGTGGTGTGCTGCGGCTGATGGCTGCGGTTATCCACGAACTATGGATGAACAATGATTCGAGCGCCATGATCATGCCCGGATCGCTTCCCTTGGATGTTCCGAATGTCAGGGATGAATTGACCCGCTATCTGTCTGAGGAATGGAATGGCATTGTTGATACCGAAGTTGATGGCAAAAAATCTATTCCCTATCAAAAAGACAAAAACATTTCTCGTTATGGATCTTCGATGGCTTGCCGCAGACTTGCGAGGACGATCCTCCTGGGGAGCGCCCCGTCTGATCGCACCCAGGCTGTGCGCGGAATAGAGTCTGCCCGGATACGCTTGGGTACCATCCAACCCAATGAGAATATTGCAGTATTCAATGACGCTCTGAACACATTACAAGGGAGCTTGGCTTATCTGTATGCCAGTAGCGATCATTACTGGTATGATACCCGCCCAACCCTCCGTAAAACCATGGAAGATCGGGCCAGCCAATTGTCACGTGCTGATGTAGAGTATGAGATTGAGTGCAGGCTTAAAGAATGGCGGAGAGAAGCGCCTTTTGCAGGATTGCATACATGCCCATCCTCCTCGCTCGATGTTCCTGATGAAAAGGCAGTGAGGCTTGTGATTCTTTCTCCAGATAAGACGCACAAGGCCAACGCAATGAAGTCCGAAGCTCTCATGGAATGCGAAAGCATCCTTAATAGTAGAGGAACCTCGCCGCGTATCTACCGTAATATGCTCGTATTCCTGGCACCGGATAGCGCCGGGATGGATTCGTTGATAATGGAGACCAGACGCTGGCTGGCATGGAAATCGATCCAGAATGATCGGATTGAGTTGAACTTGGATGCAGCACAGAACAAAGAAACGGAAAGCTGTCTGGCACGCAGCAACGAAACCGTGAAGCTTCGCCTAATGGAGACCTACTGCTGGCTCATCTCCCCGTATATCGATCTGGAGGGTGATAGCCATACAATCTGCTGGGAAGAGGAAAATATCCGTGGCGGTAGTGATACACCGATTACGAAGGTTCGAAAAAAGCTTGAGGCAAACGATGCGTTGATTACCCATTGGGCGCCCGCACTGCTCTTGATGAAGTTGGATGATCTGCTTTGGCGTGATAGTAACGAGATTCAGATCAAGAAACTCTGGGAGTATTTCTGTACTTACTGCTATCTTCCCAGACTTTCAAGCTACTCGGTCCTGGAAGAGTGTATTATGTCGGGTGTCAACAGCGACGAGTACTTCGCATACGCTGAAGGTACAAGCAATGGGCGATATTTAGATCTCAGATATCAAACCTTCCTCAGCAGAGTGGATGAATACGGTTATCTGGTAAAAATTCCGGCGGCTCTTAAACAGATTGTGGCGGATAAGAGCAAGGAACCTGGCCCAACAGAATCCGGACCTCAGAACTTCGGATTTGAAACAGGCACACCTGCTACTCCGCATTCAGGGGAAGGCTCTACCACCACAACGCCTGAGCCAAGTGCTGGCCGGCCCCAAAACACGCATTTCTATTTGTCTACGCCGCTCACTACTACGCGGATCAATAAAGACGTCAACAATCTGGTTCAGGAAATTATCAATTATGTGGCTGGTGTCGATGGAGCTGAAATCGAAATCAACCTTGAGGTCAATGCCAAATTGCCGAATGGCACACCGGTTCCAATTGTGAGGACGGTCACTGAGAATTGCCGTACTCTGAAGGTTAAGGACTTTGGATTCAGCGAGTAAGATATAGCGAAAGGCGCCAGATGCATTTGCAGCAACACTTCTGGCGCCTTTTTCTCCATGGTTTAGAAAGGGTGGTGTAGTGAAACGGGCAACAACTCCTGCGATAGAATTGTTTATCAAATCAAGGTTTGTCCTCGTCGATAACATAGGGCCGTTCATTCCTAATACGGAAATTGATAGACTCATGGAAGAACTGATGAAAGAGTTTGATGGGATATATTGTGGCGCAATGCCAGACAAAGCCGGGATTAAGCTTTTCAGCGTTCGATCAACGAGGACGAATAAAACCTTCTGCAAGATACGAGTGAAGTAAATTAGTTCGTCATTAGAATATGAGGGAGCTTGAATGAATCCTATCGTGACCGTGATTATCAGTGGAGTATTTACGCTCAGTGGCGTGATTTTGGGCTGTGTTCTTAGCGAGGTGTGCGCAGCCAGACGTGCAAGGCCAGACCTTTGTTTCAAATTAAGTGCCACACCTGACGATGAATTGACTGAGGTGGGACTCCGTACGAAAACAAGTGCATCTGAATACAGTATCACGATTTATAACTATGGACAGAGACCGTTTCTCCTTGAAAGATTTGAGTTCTATGCCCAAAAGCATCTTCTCGTTGATTATGTGTTAACTGACGATGATTTGACAATAATGCCGTATCAGTGCAGGAGTTTTATTTTAGATCAGCAGCATGCTAAGGCTATGGAGCGGCATTGCAGGGAAAAAGATATTAAGGAATGCCTGGTTGTTGCAACCGGCGTGAATTCGAAACGAGTTCGTGCAAAATTAGATGTTTCGTGGATCCATATGAGGGCAACATGGCAGAATGCGGATTTTTCTGCTTGAGTATGAGCGGAGTGGAAAGGAGTCTCTATGGCTAAGGCTAAACAGGAACTTTCACTGAGACAGCAATATCAACGCCTCACACAAGCAAAGGCACAAGCAACTCGTAACGGACAGCCTACACCAAAGTTGGATAAGAAAATTGAGAAGTTGAGGGCCCTGATGGGGAGCACTATTCAAACAAAAGCGGTAGAGAAACCATCCCCCAGTAAATATACCGTCTACAAGAATGTGAATCCGAAGCCTGTACAAGGTGGGGGCTGTACGCCCAAATAAAGCGGCTTTGAGTGCTTTTAGGGAGAAAATAAACAAAGTTGCCCGTGGAGTGTGGATCCTTAGTACCTGTAGGGCAATCCTGGTACAATGTGCAAATAAGAAACAGGCAGGCGTATCATCCTTTAGTGATACGCCTGCCTGTTTCTGTTTTAGATAGACCTACATCATATGAAATGAAGCATCATCTGCCACAGCACTTCTTATATTTCTTACCGCTTCCACAGGGACACGGCTCATTGCGGCCGATTTTCCTGCTGTGTCGTATTCTATTAACCATCCTGGGCATAAGATTCGCTATTTCATCAGGAGTGTGTCCATTATTTGACCATAGGCGAGTCGAATTGGACATCTGAACGAGTAACTGCGAGAGCGGTTCAAACTGAGAATCTGTGATAGAGATACCGAACTCATCCAGTACGTCAACAGCAGCCTGTATCCCGGCTTCCACCACAAAAGCGAAGTGAATCTCTCCGAGGATCTCAAGTGCCGTTGCTTCATTAACATGAAGATGATTGATCAGGTAGCGTTTTACTGATTCTGTCTGATATGTGCGCTCAAAAAAGTACCAGTCCGCATATTTGAGGAAACCCGTTTTATCTGGAAGAAAGCGCGGTTTATTACCAACCTGGCGGAGCAGATCCTGGACATCAGAGAAGTTGTTTTCGTCAAATTCGATACTGACGATGTAGTCTTTCCAAAAACAATACGGAGCGCCGACTTCAATATATCGGGGGAGTACGGCACAGACTTCGTCAATGCTTGTTTGCTGCTCGTTTTGCAGATTATAGATTTCAACAAAATCAGTCTTAGCAATCACGCCATAAAGATTGACCGCGGCCAAAGCATACGTATGGAGCTCGCTATAGTATTGTTTGCGATGAAGAAAGCCTCCTGATATAAGTTCGGAAAATAGTACCTTGATTTCGCCTGTCATATAAACGACTTGCTCATATGAGTTTGGCTCCTGGACAAGATAACAAAGTTCCTTCAGCAACATGAAATTGTCGGGGAGGCTCCCATTCAATGTCACGGATTCTTTTTCATACGCTGCCTGAAATAACGTCCAGGTTTCATCATCGATGACATACAGCAATTCCTCAAGACGCTCCGGTACCAGTAAAGCTGAAAAGACGGAAGAAACCAAGGCCTCCTTGCGCATCGTACTTGAGCCTTTTACATAGAATCCTCTTGTCATTTTCCGCAATTCAATTACGGTTTTCTTGGAGAGAACCTTGAACAATGAAAAATTCTCACATAATGACGATGCCATTTCTACTCCCTCCGCTCATGCGCCCAGTCACAGGTTTACTTATATTTTAACAAAATCGTCGTCGTAGCGTCAATGATCCGATTTTACGCCGTTTTCGGTGAAATGAAATTAGAGCAAAGGGAAAGCGGGCAAAATCTAGGATGTGCCGCTGAGCCAAGTTATTCCTGGAGAGCCAACAGGAACTAACACCAATGTTATAGGCATCAGTCATCTGCTTTTTGAAAATGGCTCAGATTGAGATTCGCAACTGCCTCAAGAATCCCTCAATACTGGAGGCTGTGGCTCCAGACGCATCCGTTAGAAGGCCATCATCTGACAGAATCGGTGTGTCCAGGAGTGTTTTGATGGAAACAGCGACGCTGGCACAGGATGCAATCACCCGTTTGGACTCTAAGTTGTACTGGCTGTAATCGTTACCTTCCACAGTAAAAATATCTTCCATTTTATACACGAGTGGCAGAAAGCAGGCATCCAGTCGTGCCAACAGGTTATAAAAAACACAGGTCCTTCGACGGATTGTCTCACATTGGTGTGATGCGGTATCCAGTTGGGCGGCAACTTGCTGCGCTTCTGCCTTGTTGGTGCGGGCATTTTCCAACTCTTTTCTGGCAGTGTGCCCCGCAACAAATCCCATGACCAACAATGCAGGTCCTGCCACAAGACCACCGAGAACAACCGTACCGCCCGCCATCCCAAGACCGCCTGCCGCTAGGGAACCTCCACCAAAAAAGGCCAGGGTTGCATTGGTTGCGGCAGCTCCGCTTAGACTGGCAATCGCTGTGCCAGTGGATGCGACAGCAAGGGCCTGGGCGGCTCCGTATGCGCTGAAGGCAACCACAGCACCGCTCGCTGTTCCAGCTAAGGCGCCGCCGGCGAGGGAACCGGCAAAAGTAACCATTGATTTCAGTTCAACAAAGTCCTGCTCATCAATATGCAGCTTGCCGAGCTCATCCAAGCCCTCGGAGTCCCGGAAATCCACATTTTTTATTTTCGAAAATGTATCCAAGAAGGCGCTAATGCTTTGGTTGAGGACAAAGAGCTTTTCCTCCCCCAATTGACGCAGCGCCTTTCCGCAAGCAAATCTCTGTGCATTTAACTGCGCTGTGGATGCTTCCACAATCTCGTTGGCACTGCGATTGATCCGCTTTGCATGGTTGGCGTCCACTCCCGCTTTGATCGCCTTTCCTGCCCCGAGACCGCCCGTGGCTGCCGCAACGCCAATAAATAATAAGGGCAATGGCATACGGTCACCTCCTTAAAGAGCAATCATATCTTTCACGTTGTCGAATATGACCCTTTCCCTTTGAGTCAGTTCAGAGACGACCGGCTCAACTTTCGAGTACGGCCTGTCGGTGGCCTTGATCCACGTCAGCTCCCGTTCGATGTCCATCACGGTCAACATGCTGCTCTCCATCTCTAGGAAAGTCGCCTTGTCCAGGCTCAGCTTCCTGACGATATACTTCAAAAGCCGACGCTCTGTGTCATTGTAGTTTTCGTCGCTGTACGCTACTGTCAGAAGATCCCACACCAGCAACTTGGTTGAGATTGTCGCTTCCTCTGCTTTCACCGGGGCAAGCAGAGCAGCCTCCACGCAGTCCTGGATTACATCATAGTGATCCTCGGGATCGATTATCTTTCCCATATCAGCCTGGCACTCAGCGAGGATAGATACCTTCATCTCATCAAAATTGGGAATCAAATCCGCGCCAATTGCATCGAATTTTTCTTCTTCTCCATGATAGACCTCACCATCCGCCGCCATCAAGAAATAGATCACCTTGACAGCATTCCGGGCAGAGATGGCTGTGGGAACGACTTGCTCATGATTTTGCTCCGCTTCTCTATCTTTCCGCTGAAAGGTCAACCTGACTTGTTCCGTTGCCTTTTCACCGAACTTTTTCAGATCCGGCATTTCTGCCTGTGCAGCCTTTGCTCTTACAGCATCTGCGGTATCACGCAAAGAATCACTCATCTTTTTTCCAAAGTCTTTGATTGCCATTTCCACTTCTCCTATCACAACACAAGCGGTGTATCCAACTCCATCAGAGAGTCAAATTCCTGCTGATTGGTAAACTGCGGCTGTCTGCCCAGCACAGATTGGAGCTTCATATTGCCCTGAATGACCATATCTGAGTCGCCAGATGTAATTCCTGCATTGATAAAGTCAAAGCCTTCAACAAAAGTTTCCAATTCTTCTGCCAGATAGTTGGAAACCTTTTCCTCCAGCTGCACCTTAAACTCCTGGAGCTGGGCCAGGAATATAGTGGTTTTTGCTTCCGATAGGAGCATCTTTTCGTGGATAAGCTGAGTTTCCTTTTTTTCGTTGGAAACTTCCCGGATAATGGCGAGCGCAGATCGCCCAGCACCCACATAATTAAATCGCGTGACAAATTTCCCGGAAAACAGAACCCAGTTCCCTGCGGATAGGATTGCAGCATGTACCGCCGCGTCCATGGTGTCCGCCATGGTAAAGGTCATGGTGGAAATCGTCAGCATCCGATCTATGGTGCGGTTTCGGAATGGCGCGATTTTTCTCCAGTTCAGTTTGTCCGGCTCCTGAACATTTCCTATGCAGATTAGTTCAAATGTCAGCCGACGGAGAAGGTAGAACCCTCTAACCACACACTCGTTGAGGAGCACAGGAAGAGTCTGTTGCCCCACTTGGCGGGCGACGCCCAGTTCCATGCGCAAGTCAAATTTAAGGGGAATGAGCTTACCGTTCGTATCCCTCTCGCCGAGCAGGGTACCATTGAACAGTTTAGAGACCCAGACAGAACATACCCTGTGTCCGCTCCCGTCACTTTTCTGGAACAGTGGAGTAGAGGAGAGTTCTTTTAAGAGAGATACTAGTGGGCCAGGCAAACCTGTGCCCAAGCTTCCCTTCAAAATGGAACCGGAAGACCCTGCCATGTCACTGACAAGATGGAAGGCCCAGTTGAGCACGCCATACATGATTTTCTCCGGGATAGACCGGCCTATGAGTGCCAACCCGTCGTCGGAGAGGTTCACACCGTGGAACACGCCGGAGATGTCCGTTCCATATACCTTTCCCGTGAACTGCGTCAGTATGGAGCACACAAGTCCGGCCGGCGTTGGGTGATGGGAAAAATCCCGCAAATGATGTTGGAGCCCACCGCCAAACTGTGCAGTTGCCTTGTCCGCTGGAATGGGAAATGTATCCTCTAAATATTTGACCGCACCAGCCAAGGTATCTCCTCCATAGCCCTGGCTTTTTGCTAGGTGCATTACAAACCGCTCTACCTTCTCATTTCCCCATCGGCCTGCCTCGTTCAGGGAAAATTGGCCAACGAACAGGCTGTCGAGAAGTCCACAAAAAACCCCACTGCTGATAGCAAGGGCATAATCAACCCTGTCGGCCTGATTGGTATAGAGTTCCAATTCGGCATCGACCTTTTTAAGTGCTGCATTGATGGTATTGAGGTCAGAAGACTCTGGGGAAGCAGACACAGTCAGTTCTGCGTTGATCACCTCATTTTTATCCATTGTTTCTGCTTGGGGTTCCGCAGTATAGGTTCCGCTAACAATGTCCTGAAAGCGCTTGGATCTTGACCACTCATAACATTCGTATGCGCGGGTGGCTAATCTCGGATGGGTCTCATCCTGTGTCAGCATTAGCTCCATCAGTTTGTTGGACTTGGAGTCGTTCACAAATGCATTCAGATCTATCGCCTGCTTGAGAAATTCTTCTCGGTCTATATGGGGGTAGCCATGTAATCTCAAAAGCAAATCGATCGTCTTATCCGGGGTTCCATCACAGAGGACGGAAGCCCGGTCTGCGGAAAGCTCACTGCATCTGTCCCAAAATAGCAAGGCTCGAACCAATGAAGGCGTGAGATACTTCCGCACAGCCGGTATCTTAGCCAGGGGACTGTCCGCAATCCCGTCGACCAGGAGTCTCGCTATAGAGTGGTACAAATAGTGGTTGCAGGCGATATGTCCGCACTCATGGGCCAGGACGCTGGAAATCAAATCAAGAGGGAGCTCATTGACAAGGCGAGAGGTCACACAAATATATGGTGCGGTATTTCCTCCGGTCCATGCGTTCAGCTGCTTTGATTTCACATAATAGATATCCGGGATGCCAATATCAAGCTGTTCGCAAATGGGCGGAAGTAGCTGATAGACCTTCGGAAATTGCTTGTCATTGATTCGAATGGTAGTGGACAGAAGATCAATTTTTGCGGCTACTTCATCTACATTGGCGATGTACGCTTCACACAGGCCGACAAAACGCGGAAAGTGGTTCAGTGCTTCAAAGGCTTCTTGGTCTAATGTATGCCTGTACGACAAGGCTGGATATACCATAAGATCAGTCTCCTCTCTCTGACTGCTGCTGATCCGGTATAAACTCTACGATGTCATCCAGTTTGCAGTCCAGAGTTGTACATAGTTTTTCCAGTGTCGTCACCCGCACATCTTCATTCCGACCAAGTTTGGCCATAGCATTGGTACTGAGTCCAGCAATGCGTGTCAATTCCGTTTTGCTCAAGTCTTTGTCGATAAGCATCTTCCAAAGTTTCTTATAGCTGATTGCCATTTTATAACTCCTGTCTCAGTAGAAAAATGATTAAGCTTCTTATACTAAATCATACTATAGCAGATAAAATAATTCAAGCAAATCTTGAGAAACTCAAAATTTGCTTGAATGACTTTGCGCGGAGACATAACTATACAAATTAAGGGTTCTTCTGCGATCAGGAAGGCAGCCATCTATTAGCCACGCGAAAGAAACCATAATTCTATTGGTCATGCCCCATGCTCTCACTTCAGTTCGCGCTTATACTTGTAATAGGTATTCCGGGCCAGGCCGGTCAAACGCATAATTTCGGCATCACTGAGATTGCCATCAAACTCCTTGGACAGCTTTCTGATGACCTCTTTCGATTCAATGCTTTTTCTCGTGACGACGATACTGTTCTTCTGACGACCAATCTGTTTCCCATTCAGGCGTGCGGTTTCAATTCCTTCTCTGGTGCGCTGATGCAGATCCTGGACTTCCTTTTCGGATTGCTCAAAGGCCAGTCGAATCTGTTCCTTGGCCAGCTCCAGCAGGTAACGATTGACACCTTCCAAGATGTAGTCCACATTGCTGCCGGTCAGTTGAATGTTGTTTTCCAACGCCTTCTTATAGGTCTCAGTATTGATGTGGGGTTCTTTCAGGTAAACGAGGTTCACCCCTTTTTGATATAGCTCTTCATAGGCGGCAAACCCTTCTTTGGCATCTCCGCTCATACGGGAAACACTGTCAAAGACGATCTCATCCCCGGGCTGGATCCTGCGCATCAGTTTCAGCCATTCCGGTCGATCCAGCCGTGTCCTGGTGAACACTTCCTGCACAATGACAGCATCAGGGTAGGCAGCCTTGATATTCCGAATTTGCCGCTCAATGCTTTGCTTTGGCTTTGAGGTCCGACAGTAGCCATACCGCATTTCATTCCACCTCCGTCTATGATCCTATGGTTGCTAAACATGACAGTCTCAATATAGACCATCGTTTTAATCAGCACTATGATTTACGCCTTGAATTCCTTACCAGCAACAGAAATTGAGACGATTGTTGAGAAGGTTTATTTTGATACTTGTTATAGCACGAAAAAACAGGGGAGTCCATATTCAACCAGCAGTTCAATGACAACGAAGCGCGTTCGCGGTATGCTTAACCCATCAAATCGTTCCGCCGGGCATGACATAGGAGGTAAGATCCATGAATATGAAAGACGCATTCCGATTCCAGAACAAACTCAAAGGCCTGATGTGCGAGGCCACTGCCATCCTTCAGGACCGGCGCAACATTGTCAAAGTCAAAACCACCCATCTGCGGAGCAAGGTCATGTCTGACACCCAGGACGCTGTGGTGGAGGAGGCAGCCCCCAGTGAATATGCCGGCCACGCCAATGAGGTAGCCGCCTTTCTCATGTCCCTGCTGGAGGAGCGGGAGAAACTGTGCAAGGCCATCCATGCCGCCAAAAACTCTTTGGAGCTGGATATGGACAGCGAGGTGGGCCTGAACCGGCAGCGTCAGGACCTGGCCGAGGTATTCCGTCACATGGCCGTGCTGCGCAACAGTGAAAAGACCATCGCCGGTGGAGGCTCCGGCTTCCGATTCAACGGTGAAGGAAACCAGGTCTCCTACCGCTGTGATGCCACGCAGGTCACCACCATCGACTTCGATCGGAATAAGATCCGGGGCATGGCCACGGCGCTGAGCAAGAAGGCCGACGAGATCTCCACGTCCCTGGACAAGTGCATGGTCAATACGGAGGTGTCCTATGAGCCGCCCTTTGACATGAACGACAGCTTCGATGAGATCCTCACCGACTTCATCAAAAAAGCAGCGGAAGACTGAGCAGCTTCGCCTCACCTTCGGGTGTGGCGGGCATGGCAGAATGGATAGGCAGTGATGATCGGTTCAGGCGCAGATGAATTATGATGCTGCGCAAAACCCAGCAAAGAAAAGAATGGACAGCATCTTGAAAATGCTACTTGAGCTCATAACTCATGATGTTTCAAGCGTCATGCGACTCCTTCTTCATTCGGTGCTATGGCTTCACTTCTACCATACAATCGTTGCCAGAGCAGAATTCAACCTTTCGCTTCCTAATACTTGCCATAATGGCGTGAAAAATATATTGCAAGTCGCGTGTTCACCCTGGGTCGATCGGTGGTTCGGTTGGATCACGACAGACTCATGGCCGGACAAGCGGATAAGGGTCTAAGCGGTTTTGAAATTCTGCCATGCCCACCGCACCTGAAGGGATCTCTGCATAAAAAGACCTGAGCAGCAGGCGGCTGCCCGCTGCTCGAAAGATACGATATGTGAAGTAGAGATGATAATCTCGTTCATTGGCACCTGGAGCAAAGCGCTCAGTGCGTAGAGATTATCTACACTGGGAAGACTCTGCCCTCGCTGCCATTTGTAGATGGCCTGCGGCTCCTCGAATCCGAAATAGTGCTGGAGATCTCGGACTGTCAGGCCGCGATCCTTTCGGAGCCGGCAAATATTTGCTCCGGTGGCCACAGGATCGATCACGGGAAACTGAATCATGGACATATGGAGCGCCTCCATTCATCAGGATGATTTCCGCCGCAGCGGAGTATTTCAGCATACCCGATATATTTCGGAATGGCAAGCGATTTTGGCCATTTGTAATGAGATTGTCATATAGGAGGCGTTCATTGAAACAAACAGACTTCTATCAGATTATTGAGCGGTTCTCACTACTCAATGCCTACTACGCATACATGGATACAGATGCGTATCTGGCTGACCAACTTTTCATCAAGCACCAGGTGCGGGTTCATTTTCGAGAGGAATATGCGCGGGATGGTTCCCCATACCGTGTCATCTTCTGCCATGTACGAAAGCGGGATCAGGAGCGTTTCCTTGCGGCGCTGAAAGAATTGCCGAGCAAAATGATGCTGCTCGGCTATACAGACTATCTGGATACCTGCCATGCCATTTTGAGGAACCGAAAATCGCATAAAGAGAAGGAAGTGACAGGCTGTGATGCAGTTCGTACCACTGAACAAGCGCAGTAAGAAAGCACAACGGGAATTTTACACCAAAAAGCGCGGCTCCTGGCATGGAGTGAGCCCGATTTCCCGGACGGTACAGAGTAGGAAGGCTTATGACAGAGCAAGAGTTAAACAATCGGATTACCGAAATCCTGAAGGCATCTGAAAAAGATGCGTGGCTGTGTCAGACCTCGGGTGGACATCAGACTGGCAGGCAATACCGGCGCATACAAAGTGTCAGACACGATGATCGACTTCTGTTTCTCATTCAACACAGCGGATATGCACCAAACATAGGGTATATCATCGGAGACTATGAAGAGAAAACAACTCTGCTTCATTCCGGCCTGCACATCAAGTATATGAAATCCAGCAGTCGGCAGCAGTATTTGAAACAGAGAGGAAACCGTCTGGTTCGGAAGTATTGCGGTCTGTCAGGCAAAGGAAATCGGTATCGTAAGGTGTTTGACTATTGGTGGGAATTGTATTGAAAGGCTGAGCTTATCATGCAGCGTTTTCTGTTATGCTTATATTGAACAGGGCAGTGTATTTTCCATCAGAGAAACTACACTGCCCGTTCTTCATATGTTTAGCTAAATCCGAAAGAAATCTTCAAATTCTAAGGCAAAGAAATCTGCAAGCTCCTGAACGACGCTTATTTTATTGATCCCTTGATTTACATATCTGCTCACTGTCCGCAGTTCCATGCCGTAGTCCAATGCGAACTCCTCCTGAGATGAATAGCGTTCTTGAATCAATCGCTTGAGAACCAGGCCGGCCTTTTGCTGTGGAGTGCAGCTACTCATCATCTTCACCCCCACGAGCATTTGAACGCGCCCAGACACGGGTGATCATTTCACGGTCACTCTCTTCTGAGGGAGTATAAGGTACCCGGAGCCCTCCTATTGAGGTGGAACTGGAGACCGCTTTTAACCTCTCTACATATTCTTTATCAGTTCCAAGTTCTTCATCCGTCTTTGGCACGAAGATTACCGTCTCATCCGGCGGGTTAAAGGGATCTGGTCCGACTTCCACAGTCATACCCAGCCCAGGTAATTCTACGGTTTCCGGTTGTGCCGGCGCTGCATCAGACCACTTAAAGCGGAATTGAAATTTTGATACCGCCATAGCAAACTCTCGCATGTCTTTTTTCATGGAGGGATAAAGATTCACAAACTTCTGGACAGTTTCCATATCGTCCAGGAATTCCGCGCAGCGATATGGCGCAAAGGATCCAAATGGAGATAGTCTGACCGTGTCGCCAATTTCAACAACGCCTTCCGCCTGATATACTCCTCGATACTTCACAAGACGATCATAATAAAGATACTGATCTGGATCATAGCGATCCTCCAATTCCAGTACAGAGGCCAGCCTGTTGAACTCGGATATTTCGTTTTCAGAGAGTTCATTGGTCAGTGCTGCCTGAAACAACTCATTTTCGCGTTTAACCATTTCAAGATAAGAAGCGCACAGTTCCTTTATCTTGCTGAAATGACAAAGCTGCGCTGTTCTAATTCTCAATCCCTGCATGGCAGCACCTTCGTGGAATGTCCCTGGTACTTCTTTATCCATTTGTCGGAGCAATTCTAACAGCCTTTGATACACACTGCGGTAATCGTACTGAACCGGAAGAACATCATGGTTATGTATTTGATCACCCAAGATGGCTTTGAGGAGCCTATGCTCGGCCAGGCGTGGGCCGTAGCGAATCATCTCCAATTCCTTCTCAAATTCAGAGCGAAGTTTGAAGTAGGGGTATTTCATCATCCATGAACTGATTTCTCGTCCATCGAGTTGCATCAGGGCCTCAATCGGCAGCCCGAGAGATTTCGCTGCCCTGGCCAAAGTCTTCTTTTGAAGTTTTCCATGCTTTTCAATGGGGTTTGGTGAAAAATCATTCTCGTCGTCCGGTGAGGCGTATCCAACGCAATGAGCGTAATCAATATACAACCAATGAAATAAATCCCGGACAAAATCTTCGATATTGTTTGCTGTCGGTTTCATGTCTATCCCCCCCTTGACCTTGTACCACCATCATAACGGACCGAGGACCAGTTGTGTAGGACTATTTTTGTCGCATGTAATGTGCAATACCAGAAACATAGTAGCCGTTCCCTCCTTTTTCGCAGGGAACGGCTTTATACGACCTTTTCGAGAATGTCTTCTATGTCGCAGCACAGAATTCTGGAAAGCATTACAAGGTATTCGACTTGTGCTTTATTGATGTTTTTCTGGCGCTGTTCGTATTGCTGGATTGTCCGGATGGGCACTCCGGATGCATCGGCTAACTCTTTCTGTGTGAGGTTCATCTTCTGCCGGCGCAGCTTTAGGTTGGTATCCGGTTTCGCAACGCGGTATAACTCATTCATCCGATCACAGAATTGGCGAATGTCCATCTCATGGTAGGGATGATAAAGTGCGGACACATGCCGAATGGGAATATAGGCAATGATCTCTTCAAATGAAAGTCCCGTCTCCCATTGATAATAGGCCAGTGCCCAGCCGGTCCAGTATTCGACGCTGCGGTCAACCGGATAGTTTGGTTTGATCCGCTCTCTGTTGATGCCGGATTGCTCCAGAACATCGTAAGCAAGTTCTACTCCGGACTGACCAACGATGACTGTGAAGTCACCACGGCCAAATCGATCTGCGATACCGGAGGCCAAAAAGAGGCCATAAAACGTCTCCAGACTGTATCCCAGGTCATGCACCGCAAAGTCTAGCATACGCCCGAGGGCGGTGCGTGCCTTCTCCAGATAGACCTTATCGTAAGCGTTCATCATCTGGTTTCATCTCCTCATCCAGAATCTGTGTGATATACAAATCACCGCGCTGGCGTCTGTTGCGCTCTACACTAAAGTATTCCCGGCGGGCGGTGCGATCGCGCAGCATCTTTTTCGCATACCACTCATCGTGATCTGCCACTTCATAGCCCAGGAAGCGGATCCTATCGAATGCCTCTTGACTCTTCAGTACGAATTGCTGTCCCAACTTTCCCAGATGCATCGCGTTGTTGAGCTGCCGGTATGAGATCGTGCCGTTGATAAAATCCTGAGCGAAGGAGAAGTAGCTGTCGTCCGCCCGGTATCCGATGATGGCATCCTGGTTCTGATAATCCACAGAAAAATGACTCAGGATATACTCCTTTGCCTCCAAGGCCAGACCGGAGGGCACATCAAACTCCCGGTTCTCCAGGAGAACAGCGAGCCAGTGAAGAATGCAGAAGGAACTTCCATTCAGATCCAGAATCTTAAGCCCATCGCACTCCAACTCATAACAGTTGGCATACCCATTCCGTCCCTGGGACACCCCCCACTCCTTTGCCATCTCCAGGCTGTCCGTGCAGTAAAAGCCCAGGCCATAGTCATTGTATGGCTTCCCATATCCAAACCGTGGCTTCTCAATAATGCTGGGAGATCCATGGAAAAGATGCCTGATCACGATACCACCTCCACTCAAATTATACTCCCTTGGGAGTACAAAGTCAATGTGCTATGCTGTGGGGACGAACGGTTGTCTTTTGACAGTACTTCCCGTATAATGGAGTAGAAATAAATATGCGATAGGAAGGGGGACAAGGCCGATGAACGAGGAACAGTTGATTTCTGAAGTGCTGCATGGCGAAGCGGCTGCGGATAGTTCCAGGTATGCACTCTATGAAAATGGTACCTATATGGTCATTTCAAAGTTTGCGTATCTCATCGGCGTCCCGACCCGCATTTTTGAAAATGAGCATGAGCCGCCTCAGATGGAGTGGTACGAAAAACTCCAGCAGGACAGGAATGCCCGCATCATCCGGAATCTCTGCATGCTGCGCACAGCGTTCGAGCGAAATTACCAGAACATATATAAGGCCATGCGCTACGACATGAAAGGCATTGCCAGTATGCCGGAGTATGTACCGAGGGAGTGCGTGGACCAACTGACGGCAGACGGAATCTCCATCTACCGGGCCAACGCACAGCCCATTCAGTACATCATCGATATCAACGGGCATATCTCCAACCGGATCAACAACTGCAAAAGTCTGTTCCCGATCTGGCTCAACTGGGACTATATCCGGCAGCTCTTCATCATGCCCGGCGGCACGACAGAGAAAGGCGCCAAGACGGCAGCCGCCGACTACTATGCCCATAAAGAGATCTATCCCTACCAGGTCTATATGAACTGGTCTTCCCCCTCCTATGTGGGCAACATCCTCTTCAACGACAAGAAATTCGTCCGGCTCCTCTATGAGCACCATGAGGACTACTTCACCGATATGAGCAAGGTCACGGACGCCGGGCTCATTGCCAAGAATGGGATCTATGAGTTCCTGGAACGGAGCAATCGGACGGCGATTGTCGTGGATTGTGAGAATACAGATCCCTACAAGCTTTATGCCACGCTGAACAATCTGGATCAGGCGGCACTGCTGGGGAAAATCAGCAAGATCATCCTCTACGACGATGTCCACACCACAACCGCCTGGAGCATCCTGAAGAAGTTCACCCATATCCCAATTGAGCACAATATGATCGAGCGGGTCAAGGAGAACAAATCCCTGGTGGACATCCGGCTCACCACCGGGACCTGCCGGGAATTCTTCCAGAATGACACGGACTCCTTCATCCTGGCCTCCAGCGATTCAGATTACTGGGGCCTGATCTCGGCCATGCCGGAGGCGCACTTCCTAGTTCTTGTGGAGTCTGACAAATGCGGACCGGATATAAAGCGGGCCATGATAGACGCCGGCATCACATACTGCTATACCGATGACTTCTGCACCGGCAACAGCGATGAGATCCGGATACAAGCTGTGCTGAATGAAGTCAGAAAGAGCCTGGATGAAGCGGTCCATTTCAATATCCAGGAACTGTTCCAGGAGGCGATCCATCGCACACGGGCCGATCTTTCCACTGGCGAGCAGACGCAATTCTACAACCGCTACCTCAAACCCATGCGCTTAAATGTGGATAAAGAGGGGAATGTAGAAGTTCAGCTTGGACCGTTCTAAACCATGATACATAGGAGGTAACGGCACTTTGAGCACGGAATACCAGTTTTCGGACCGGAACCTTATCGAGAAGGCGCGGCAATTCAATAATGCCGTGAAGCAGATCCGTGAATCCTGCATCCAGCAGATCAAGAACCTGACGGACGATCCAGATCTGGAGAACGCCAAAGATCTCATCATAGAACATCTTCGATATCAGAATCCGTTTTTAGAGTGGTCTCCGGACGAAGAGGACTGGGTCATTGGTACCAGCACGATGGAAGAGTTCCATTGGCGTCGCGACAACGGTTTTTCTGACATAAGTTCTGTGCAAAGGTTCCAGGAGGAACACCCAGATTTGACGCTTGTGGATGAATATGGCCAGCCGGTCAAAATCGAGGAACTAAATCGCCTAATCCAAAAACGCAGGCAGAAGTAAAGTAGCAGGCCGGACACCAATTTGGTGACGGCCTGCCTTTTGCTGTATAGGGGGAGAGATGTATATGCGTATTTTTTCATGGAACCTGAACGGCCTTCTATCATGTGTAAAGAATGCCTCGTTTGAACCGCTTAGACTGATGGAGCCGGAGATCATCTGCCTTCAGGAGATACGCACGAAGGAAGAACCAGTGATTCTACCGGATTATCAACACATCTGGAACCATGGCGAGCGCGATGGTTACGCCGGCACAGCGGTGCTCTGTAAGTCCACACCGCTCAACATTTACTATGGGCTGAACGACGGCAAGAGCGATTCAGAAGGCCGAGCGATTACCTTAGAGTTTCCTGATTGCTTCCTAGTCAATGCCTATGTCCCCAACTCGCAGAAAAACCTCCAGCGACACGCGTATCGAATGCAGTGGGATGAACTCCTTCTCCAGCATGTCTGCAAGCTGAAGGACAAGAAACCCGTCATCATCTGCGGCGATTTTAATGTTGCCCGGGAGGATTTTGACATTTACCCTGAGAACCTGCGGCAGTACTGGGCCTCTCAGGGCTATGCGTCAGATGAGCGATCCAACCTTGAAACCCTGCTGGAATGTGGTTTTTGCGATGCATACCGAGAACTCTATCCAAGCGTTCGGAGTTACACCTGGTGGAGTAACCGGCTCAACAAGCGGAGGGAGAACCGTGGCTGGAGATTGGACTATTTCATCGTAGCTTGCGAGCTGATGCCCAGTGTCCAAAATGTCGTACACCATACGGACATCATGGGTTCAGATCACTGCCCAATCGAACTGGAGGCAGACCTGTGAATATTGAGTTTTCGGACGCATATCTGGGGCAGCTGTGGGAGAGAATTGATTGGTCTGCTGCTGAGGCGAAGTTATCTGCGTTTCAAAGACGGCTCTCTCTGGCAGCGTTCCGGAAAAATAGCAAAGAGGTTACAGATTTGCAGAAGAGGCTGGTTCGGGATTTAGACATCAAATGCTTGGCAGTCCGCCACGTCGTTAACTCCACATCCAGTCCGGGGGTGGATGGTGTCAAATGGTGCACCAGCAGCGAGATGATGCGCGCAGCACTGTCGCTCACCTCCAAGGATTATCATGCTTCTCCCATGCGGCAGATCTTGATTACAGCGAAGAATACCGGGAAGGAGCGGCGCCCGCAGCTTCCAACCTATCATGATCGAGCCATGAGCGTACTGTATGGTTACTCGCTTATACCTGTCACGGAGGCAACAGCAGAGCGGAAATCATTTGCCTTTCGCCCTGGTCGTTCGGCGCAAGACGCGCATGCTTATGTCTTGGAGGCGTTGAAAGGTGAGAATGCGCCTAAGATCATCGTCTGTGCGGATATTAAGGCCTACTACTCTCACATTCAGCACTCATGGCTTATGAAGCATGTGCCAATGGACAAGCGCGTATTGAAGGAGCTGCTAAATGCGGGAATCATCTTCGCTGGAGAGCTCTTTCCCGCCGAGGAGGCCGGTATATCGGAAGGCGGCAATCTCTCCCCATACCTGGGGAATTTTGTTTTAGATGGATTACAGAAAGCGATCTTTCGTGGGATCCATGGGCATGAAACCGGCATTGACTATTCAAATGGTAACCTGGTGCGCTTTGCAGATGACATTCTGATCACAGTACGCACGATGGATGATGCGGAGATAGCGCTTGGTACCGTGCGAAACTTTCTCGCAGAGCGTGGGCTGTCCCTCTCGGAAGAAAAGACAAAGGTCTGCAACATAGATGATGGCTTTACCTTCCTCTCGCGCACCTATGTCCGTAAGAACGGTCTCATCTATTCCTATCCATCTGATGCTGCCGTGGATCGCTTCATCTCGGAGCTGAAAAATATCATTATGACCAGCCGGAAGTCTCAACGAGATCTGATCAATACACTTAATCGAAAACTAAAGGGCTGGGCCGGCTACCATCGGTATAGCGATGCAGGCAATGCATTCCGGAAAGTGGATGTTGCAGTCCAAACGGCACTTCTTGAGGCGGCGATAAAGAAGCACCCACGGCTCGCCATTGCCAAAGTGAAAGCAAAATACTGGTATCGAGAGCCAAACGGCCGACATTGCTATGCATTACCGGATGATAAGAGCGTGAGAGTGGTTCGATTGGCAGATACGCTGCTGATCACGCACCACAAGGTAAACACCAATGCAAATCCATTTGTCGGCGATGCTTATATGGAACACCGGACTCACAGCAGACAGATTGAGAATGTGGCCGGGCCATACCGAGCAATATGGCTGCGGCAAAACGGCAGATGTTACTACTGCGGCCGGCTTATCTTACCCGACCAGCCACGAACCACGGTGCAGCTTGATCTAAGCCGGCCTCCATCCATTCGAAACTCCGCCTATATCCATAAGATCTGCGAGGCAAATGAATTCGAGCAGATTCGGGTGATGGAGGACTTTGAATTCATAAAGCCGTTTGATGTCTGCCTCGCTCTTGAAGAGATTCAGGGCTCTACTCCCAAGGGGGTTCGTGTGAAGAAAGACATCGCACCTGGCTGGAAACACTATGGACTCAAGCAGTATCTCTCCAAATGCTCGGCATCTTCCGTCACACTCACCTTTTCTGAGATTGAGAAAATTGATGGATTGCCACTGGCGGACTCCGCCCGCAAGAATAAGGACTGGTGGTATCCACGTGATAATTGCAACACGATTGCAGAAGCCTGGCTGACAGAAGGATATTCGTTGGTGTCGGTAGATTTTCAGAAGCAAAAAGTAACACTGCGCCGCGATGACGATGGTATGTCAAAGTTGGTGATTCCAAAGGTGTTGACCGAGGGGAAAATACCGGACAACGCCCGCTTCGAGTTGGAAACGCACATGGAATACATCATCAAGAAGTACGGACTCTGACGGAGAGCCCATACTTCTATACTTTTATATCTTGTTATTGTTGTATTATTGGCTCCTTCGTGTTAAAATGATTGTGCGACGCAAGTTCATATTGTTTTTACGCCCTAAAGAAGTTTGCATTTTTACCCTATGGTAAAAACGCAGGCTTTGTTTCAGCATACTTCTTTGGGGTGGTTGGAACTTGCGTCGCAGCAAGAGCCATGCGTTTTTCGGCGTGCGGCTTTTGCCGCACGCTTTTTTCATTTTCACTTCTATTCGATTGATATGCTCGCTTAGAGTGGGGGGAGATACCAGATTGAGTGTAGTTCCCAAGATGCATAGGTCACAGCTTTTATTTGAGAAGCTCACAGACCTCTATGTTCTTCTCCTTATTACAGTGTTTTTCCTCTACACAGGAAGTGGCGGCTACGAGTCAATCCTTAATTCAAAAGCATGGGCTTTCTATTTGCTGAGCGGAGGATACATCATCCTCACGCTCATCTTTTTAGGTGAGGGAATTTTGGTAGGAGTACTTCCTCGCCCTTCCTTCAAAGCAATTTGGCTTGGTGCATCAGCGTTCCAGAAATTCATCATACTATACCTGCTTTTCACATGGATTTCATGTTTGATTTCACCATATATGCCTTTGTGTATTCTTGGTGCAAGTCGGTACGAAGGTGCACTAACAATTACAGTTTATGGGATATGCAGCATTTTTGTTTCCAATTGGGGCAAAGTAAAGGCAAGTTGGGTTTGGGCTGCTGGTATCTCAATAACCATTTTTTCTGTCCTTTGTCTGATCCAAATTCATGGACAAAACCCACTTACTTTATACCCTGAGGGATATACCTATCTTGATGCCTATAGTGCATATTCAGGCGCTTATCTCGGGACAGTTGGCAATGTGGATTTGGTGGCAGCAGTCTTTTCACTGACAATTCCACTGTTGACCGGAATTTGCCTAAAATGTACTGGAAGACTAAGATTCTTATTGCTGTTCCCACTTGTGCTTTCTATTTGCGTTCTTATCCAAATGGGTGTCTTGGCAGGATTTGTTGGTGTATTGGGTGGGATCGTCATTTCACTCACCGTGTGGGTGCCCCACTCAGTTAAATCACGCAACTTAACTTGGCTACTACTATTCGTCCTGGCATTTGTGCTGCTTACAGTCGTTTTTCTATGTGATATAGGAGACGGAATATTTCACGAGGCACACAATTTGCTTCATGGAAACTTCAATCCTAAATTCGGCTCTGGCAGAATCTACATTTGGAAAGAGGTTTTAGAAAGGGTCCCAAGTCATCTATGGTTTGGTACCGGTCCTGATACAATGTTGCTGACTGGGATCGAGGGTTTTAGCCGGTTTGACCCATCTTTGAGCATCCAGATTATTTCAGAGATTGATGTGGCCCACAATGAGTATCTCAATGTTCTTTCCCAGCAGGGTATGTTAGCTTTGGTAGCGTACCTATCCGCTTTGGGTTGCCTTGCGTTGAAGTGGATTAAGCAGGGGCTTCGCTGCACAAAGATCGCAATTTTAGGTGGTACAATTCTTGGATACAGCATCCAAGCTTTTTTTGGATTTAGCTCCTGTATTACAGCTCCCATATTTTGGCTGTGCCTGGGGTTGCTGGACGGAAGCGATCCAAGCGCCAATTCTGAAAAGAACGGGAGGAGTAAACAATCATGAATGTAATGAGAAGGAAAATTATCAGCCTGAATTTGGCCATTATTATGGTCCTGTCATTACTGCCATTCGGAATTACGCCAGCGAAGGCAGCTGATGATATCGGATATGCCACCTTTTTTCAAAACAAAGACGATAGTACAGGAACAAAAGTTCAGTACGATAATTTTTTGGCGAGCAATTGCAATCTGAAAATCTATGATGCGCTTAAAAACCATATTTCAACAAAAGAGGGGTCTGTGCTCACGGGATTTAGCGGTGATGCAGATGGTCAGCAAAGATATCGCTTTTACGATATAATCAAGGATGTCTTTTCTACAGATAGTAGCAATCCAGGTGTGGTTTATGGCCAGTGGACCAATGTTACTGGTAATTATGCCCTTTATAGATCCACGGACCAGACAGCAGATGGGAAAGATTATATCCTTAATGATGGTCTTGGGGATCAGGTGACCTTGCTTGATGAAACCGCCTTCCAATATGCTGATGGAGATGTCGTCGTGGCATGGGAGTCCGAGGATGACTTAATCTACGCACCGGGATCTACTCTATCCATTTCTGGTGGGGTCGAGCTTGAGGCGATTCTCGGAGCAAATTATATTACTTTCTATGATGGCGATGATCCTTCCTTTAAGTACTATCGTGATCCTGACTCGATTTTGGCATCCGGAATGAGACTTCCCAGTAAATCAGGCTATGTTTTTACTGGTTGGAATTCTGAACAAGGTGGAACAGGCGATTGGTATTGCCCTGGTTCGAATATTCAAGGAGTACCGCATTCCCTATACGCACAATTCTCGATTCTTCCTGACGAGGATCATGTTATCGTAATATGCGATACTGGTCTGGAAAATGGAAAATACGCTGATGTTCTTACGCTTGCTGAAGGAAACACCGTGATTCTTCCCGGTCATGCTGATGATAATTCCACAGTCGCTTATTGGGTAGGCCGAACTGAAAAAGGGGAAATCTTTTACCCGGCTGGTGAGGCTGTTACCGTTGAGAGTGGACTGGCACTTGAGGCTGTTGTTGTTCGGGAGGATTCGTATTATGGTGTTGTGGATGGAGACGGCGGATTGACCTCCGAGGGTAGTCCCTACTTTGCCACATCATGTTATATTACCTCCGCCGGAAATCTGAACATTTATTCTTTCAATGATTTTACAACCTTTGAGAAAGAAAATTCGGTACTGATGGGATATACTGGCCAGAAAACCGGGAAGACCTATTCCTTCAATGACGACATCTGGGCGGCCATGGGGCAAGAGGCTGGAGATTCCAATATAGCCAGGTTTACCGCGACATACTCCGAGACAGAAGGCGGATATATTCAGTATATGGGAAACGGTGCATATACCCCCGTCAGCGAAAGCTATTATCTCCAATCAGGGCTCGATTTTTCAAACCTTGGTGAAAAGGTTATTATGGAAAACCAGTTCACTCCTCCACCCGATCAGTATTTTCTCGGATGGAATACCGCTCAGAATGGTACGGGTGATTGGTACATGAGTGGAGATGAGATCAACTTTACCGAAAGTACGGTTCTTTATGCCCAATGGGGTATTAGTCGTGTTACCTACCACTATACTGATGAACAAGGCTTTGAAAAGTCCATTACCGAGATTGATGAAGATATGATCTCGAATGCTATGACTACTACCGGATCGACAGACGAGGTCTTACCGTGGTTTGCCTTTGATTACGGTCTTATTGACGATTTAGATGTCGATATGGACGAGTATGTGACCCGCATTGATATGTGTAGACTTGTCGCCAGACTGATGGACCTCAACCTCGAAGCCTACAAAGATGTAACTCTTCCGTTTACCGATGTGGATGATCTCACGGCCGATGAGCTTTTGGCTGCAAAGGGTCTCTATTCTGAAGGTATTACCATTGGGACGAGTCCTACTACATTGAGCCCTAGACAGATTATTACTAGAGCTCAAGTGGTGTCTTTTATTTACATAGCTCTCGGCTTCAGCTATGTGACCGAAGAAGGCTACAGTCCGTTCGATGATGTGGATGAAAGTAGATGGTACTATCCGTGCGTCATATCTCTGTGGGAGAAGAATATTATCATTCGCGACGAGAATGTGTTTGAGCCTCATGAGGCAGCAACCTGGCAAACTTTGCTTCGGTGGACTGTAGGGGCCTACGAATACAAGACCTTCGGTGAGGTAGAGAACACAGAGATTATCAAAGAAGCGGAGGATTCGACATCTTTCTTCGAAGGCTGGAATGAGAGAGGGGGCGGATCCGGCGATTGGTATTGCCCGTATGACCCAATTTTGCCGGGGACCTCAGTTGACCTCTACGAAGTTTGGGTTGAGGCGCCTCAAAATTACCATTATGTTTTAACTGGAGCAAGGCAGCAAAATGGTAAATTCACTCAGTTCATTGAGATGACTGAGATGAGTGAGACAATTACGCTTCCCACACTCTCTGACTATTATGGCTGGAGTAGCGAAGATGCTGAGGCCGGTACAGAAGGATTCCTGGATGTTCAAGATGATGAAGTGTTTGGTCCCGGCGAATCAGTAGATGTGCGGTCTGGGGATGTATTTCAGCCTCTATCCGGCAATAATACCACCTATATCGTTTACAATGAGAATAACAGCAACGATAGATCTCGAACCTATTATTGTCTGTCAACAAATGCATCCTTGACAGTCTACGGCGTAACCGATGTTTTTGGGAATACGCCGAGTGGAGTCTCCTTCAAATCTTGGAATACCTCTGTTTCAGGAGCTGGGAGAGACTATCCTGAGGGAAGCCAGGTCAGGAACAGCGTGAATTTGTTTGCCCAGTGGGAATCCCTTGGTGGCGGGAGTTCTGGTGGCGGAGGTTCTGCTGGTGGATCCGGAAGTGATTCGAGCGTCTCTAACACTGTAGTTGGAAACGGAGAGAATGTTGGGATTCATCCCACTGGGAGCTCTGTTTCTGCGTCGCAAATGAGCAATGCGGTGAACCGAGCTGATGAAGGCTCCACTATTGCCGTTGAAGCTACCTCGTCCTCCTCCGTATCCCTACCTGTGACAGGGATGGCGAATGCGGCGAACAACAGCAATGAATTACTGTTAAATCTGCGTTATGGTGATATTGTTCTGACCGCACAGGTTATTGCAGATTTAACCGATGGCACCACTTCCTCTAGCAAAGTTGAAGTTTCCATTACCAAACAAAACAGCAGCAGGGATGAAACTATATCCGCCCTACTGAATACAGGTGCAGTGGTTTTTGATGTATCCGTATATGTCGGTAACAAGAGCATTCATTCCTTCAATGACGACTTGACTCTAAGCTTCACGGTTCCCAATCTGGTCAATATTGAGGACCCCCATGTGCTGCACATCCTGTCCGACGGCACCAAGGAGTACTATCAACCAGATAGCATCAGCGGCGACACCATTACGGTGAAGGGTATCCGAAATCTATCCACCTTCGCCGTCATTCCTGGCAGTGAAGTTCCCGAGGAGCAGACCAATCCCTTCTCCGATGTGAACCCTGACAGCTATTACTACGATGCAGTGCTGTGGGCCGTGGAGAATGGAGTGACAAACGGCACTGGAGCCAATACATTCAGTCCTGATATTGCAGTGTCCCGTGCACAGATGGTGACCTTCCTCTGGAGAGCTAATGGTTCCCCTGAGGCTACCGGCGCCAATCCCTTTACTGATGTGGACGAAGATGACTACTATTACGATGCTGTGCTTTGGGCTGTCGGTAACGGCGTGACCATTGGAACCAGTGCTGAAACCTTCAGCCCGGATGCTGTAGTGACCCGTGCGCAGGCCGTCACATTCCAGTGGCGAGTCGCCGGCTCCCCAGTGGTGTCCGGCAGCAGCTTTGACGATGTGGCTGCCGACGCCTACTATGTCAATGCTGTGACCTGGGCTGTGGCCAACGGTATTACCAACGGCACCGGCGGCAACAACTTCAGCCCCGATGCGGCGGTGTCCCGCGCTCAGGCCGTGACCTTCTTGTATCGAGAGCGAGCCTGAGCAGCAAAAACAACATGAAGATGGGAGGGATCGGATTTTCCGGTCCCTCCCATTCGCTTTCCCAGCCCCTCGTTGTATTGAGTGACATTGCCTTATGCTGCTTAAATCCTCACTCGCAAACCGACCAGATTGTCGGTCTTGATCCCCACCAGGTACCAGGTGCGCGCCATCTCGATTCGAGTGGGCACCCAACGCCCTCCAACCATGACGTCAAAGCACTGGCCGCAATGCAGTCCACCATAATAGTCGTCAAGGTCGAAGCGGATGTCGATACGATCCATCTCCTTATTGTAGACCAGTACGCCGCAGCGCTGTTTCATGAGCATATGGTTTCCCTCCTAATCGCTTTTGGGCATGTAGTTCTCCTCAAACTCCTGCTTGGCAACCCATTCCGGAAGTTCAAAGATGCGGGCGGAGTGCAGTTCTAATGCGTACAGCTCGCGCTCTCTCCTGGTGTGCAGCCACGGGGTATCCGCCTCGACCCAAGCGAGAAGTGCTTGGTACAGTGCCTCTTCCCCGCTGTTCCGAATGAGCCTGTGCATCGCCGCTTCCCACACCGATATCTCAATGTCACCGATCTCGGTCTGTGCGCCAAGGCGATAGTCACTATGCTTACGCCCGTATGCACCAAAGGACGGCTTTGAACGGCCTGTGCCATGGAGATACCGAAGATCCTGGAAGGTTGCGGACTCCGGGATGTGTTCAAGGTTATCGATTGTGTCGTGCTTCATATTGCCATCCTCCGGTCATGATTGATTTCTGAACGCGGCCATCATATCCCCAAGGTCGGGATCGACCTCGGGCTCATCCGGCTCGGCGGCCGGAGGGCGAGCACCCAGGCTGCCGTCCGACTGCATCTCCATAATAACCTCGCGAATGATTTTCTTTATCGCTTCCTTGTCATATTCTTGCTCAGCGTTAGGGCAGCTGATAAAGTGAAGCACTGCGTTGACCACAAGGTCAGTCATGTTCCTGGGCCTGGCTCTCAGGATCTCCAGCACTTTTCGATGCCGGAAGTCGAAGTCGTTGAACTGGAGTGAGATCCGGGGCCGGTGATTACTGGCGGCCATGTGCTGCCACCTCACTCTTGTAGAGCAGCTCATATCCGGCCGCATTGGCGTGGATGTCCTCAATGAAGATGGGGAAACTGACCTTGTTGCTGCGCTCGACGATGTTGCGAAGCAGCATGGAGCCGCCGCCCGCAAAGACGCACTTGCTCACTTTGAGATCAATGCCTCGCTCACCAAGGAAGTTGCACAACTCCGTGAGAAACTGATTTGCCATCTTTCGAATGAGCATCTGTGCCTCGCCCGGCAGGATCGTAGGCTCGCCCTGGATCACCTCGTCAATATCGCAGTCTTCAAGGTGCATGGCGTACTGGGCATTGCACTGGCTGAAGATACTGTTATAGAGCGTGATGATACCTTGCTCGAAACTTTCCACCAGCGCCAGATCCGGCTTGCCGTAGCGGAGTTTCAATACATCCACCGTGAAGCCGCCGATGTCGATGATGTAGGAGGAAGCGTGCTTCTTGAGGTCTGCAAAGCGCGTTACAGCGGCGGCCAGTGCCTGCGTATAGCTCACCACCTGATTGACCTTAATGGAGTAGTAGCGGTTGTTGTACTCGAAATCCACTACCTCGCGCTTGCGCAGGAAGTACTGCTCAAATCGGCTGTGGAGCTGGCCATAATGGGCCGGCGGCAGCCCAACCAAGAGCGTGATATCCACTACATCATCCGGCTCCATGATGCCGGCTCGCTCCAGCTCCTTGGCGATTGCGAATAGGGTGAGTACATAGAACCGGTCATCCTCGGTCTTGTCACGCAGATAAGAGATACGCTTTTCCGTCAGCGAATAGTATTTTCCGTTCCAGAAAATACAATCCGTCTTAATTCCCGGCCTGTTTTCCGACTCCACCAGGCCGGAGGTGAAAATGAGATTGGGCGTCTTAATGCTCTTATTCCCATGATCCACAGAAATGATCATCTAAATGACCTCCTCGCTATTTTGATTTCCATTCCTATTTACGCACATCGTCATCAAATAACAACACAGGAATACAGCGGCGGTGGCGGCCATTGCCGCGCGCCCCCGCTGCCTTATTTATCCTTGCAGTAGGGCACGCAGATGGAGGAAACTCTTCTCCACGGAGCGATAGACCACAGAGGGATGCCTCCCTTCGGTCTTCGCGATCTGGTTGCAGTTCATGTCCTCCAGGAGCATCATGATCCGGCGCCGCTGGATTGGGGTCAGATGACTGATCGCCTCATACAGCCGCTTCGCCTCATCCTGACGGATTACCTCGTCGTTTACAGGATCATCACCTTCACAGCCGGACAGCATACCCATTTCCAGGTCATCCAGCGTCACACCGCTGTGATGATATGCAATCTTCTTGCGCTGACGATCCTCTTCCCTCCGCAATGCAAGCCACTCCTCATAGATTTCATCACTGACGGGAACGACCTGTTCTACTCCGTAATAATCTTTAATTTTAATCGTTTTCATAGTACCTCCAGGCTGTTCAATTTTTGGGTTGAACAGCTTGGAGGCGGGCCTCGTGCCCGATACCTTGCAGCGCGCATTGGCTATGCCCCCAAATTCGGGCAACAAAAAAGCCGGGCCGATGCTTTGCGCATCGGCTCGGCTCATGTTCCCTAATTGGCTGAATGAGGGCATAAAAAATGGGCCCCTGGTATGAAACCAAGGAGCCCGTAGCCCTCCAGCATAGTCAATTATACTGGTTCAAAATATCATCATCAATGCCAGTTTAATCCCTATTTTACCTCCAATTCACTGCTATTTGCTCTGCCACCTGACTCCCACTTTCTCTCTCATTTCCATTCTCGTCAGAGGTGAAGGCTCGGTCTTGCCGCAGCTGCTCCTTAAGGATCAGATCCGGAATCACCACGCACCAGAGGTATGCCGCGTACATACGCACTGCCTTCTTAATGTGTCGGTAGTAGGTAGATGAAGCGATGCCCATTGTCAAGAAGGCGTCCTCATTGGTCTTACAGTAAGCGTTGAAAAACCTGCCAGAGAGGATCCTGTAGTACAGGTCCCCATGCCTGGGGTCATCCTTCACAAGCAGCAACGCAGTTTCCAAAATGGAGAGCAGCTGCATGGAGTGTCCCATATCGGCCAGGCGCCCGGCAATGCGCTGGCGGTCTGCATCTCGGTCGTAGTCGATGGCCAAATTGATAAAATCCGAGATAGACTGCCTGCGGCCGGCATAACATTCTTCCTCAAGTTCGTCTATGCCCTGGGCGGCACTGCGCAGCATGGGTCCATAGGTGCGAAGCAATGTCTCGCTCTTCGTGATCTCTTCGTCCGTTACATTCTGTAAAATGTCAAATTTCTGGAGATAAAGTGTAAATTTGTCCAAGTTGATTCCCTCCCTGTGCTCATTGGTAGAAATTGAAGGAGCAGGCCACGACAGCATCCACCTCGCGCACATCATTCAGCACACGCTTGAGCCCTTCAAACTCTTCGCTCGAATTCGGACGGAAAAGGTACAGAACGGGCTGTTCGCCACACATGCGTACCACAAGATCTCCATCCTTAGGGGTAATGCCATTGGTGCAGAGCAGCGTCGTTCCATCTGTTATCCCCAAGTCATGGAATCGATGCCCGAAGCCACGGAGCAGAAAAACTGTCCCCGCAAGGCACTGTGCGAGCCCGTCAATCATCAAGACCTGGCCCCTCGTAGACATTGTGTACTTCATCGGTTCTGAACAAGCCGTAGTGATCATGAGCAATCTCCTCCTTCACTGATACATGACAGATGGCATTTTGTACTCTACTTCGCGTTGTGATGGGATCTTCAGCGAGCCGCCCAGGGAAGCGAAATTGATCGCCTTTGTCCCGAAGCGGCGCCGTATATCCTCTACGGTACGCTCTAGATCCAGCCGACGCTTGTGGCGTGCGAAATCCGTCCACAGATCGAGCTGGATCGGTGTGCTGGCCGGTACGAGATCAATGGCGCTGATAGTCAATGACCGGATATGATTATTCCATGTGTACCGGTGATGGAAAAGCTGGATGCCAGCCTCCGCAAGTTCCAGGAAGCTCTGCGTAGGAAATGCCAGACGCGTCTGGTACTCCCGGTGGTAGAGGGTGTTATCCCGCACGCAGATGCGCACGCCGCTGGCCGCCAGTTTGGTATCCCGCAATTTCTTTCCAATCTCTTGGCTCAGCTCCAGAAGCACCTGCCGTACTTCCAGCTCACTGACCAGGTCTGAAGTGCAGGTGATGCCGTGCCCAATGCTCTTGACGACAGCTTCATAATCACTGGGCATGACCCGCGAACAGTCTTTCCCGTTGGCATAGGTCCAGATCTTTAGGCCATTTCTGCCCAACAGCCGTTGAAGAAACTCCGGATCCGACGCGGCCAGATCGCCAATTGTCCGAACGCCGTGCCGGGCCAATTTCTCTGTGGTCGCCCGACCGACATAGAGCAGATCGGAGACCGGCAGCGGCCAGATCATTTCCTGAAATGAATCCTCTGGAATTACAGTGACGGCGTCCGGCTTCCGCATATCAGATCCGAGTTTTGCGAAGATCTTGTTGAAACTTACACCAATCGATACGGTGAGCCCTGTTTCGGCCTTCACTGTTTCTCTCAACTCATTTGCAATCTCGTCCGGCGTGCGCTCTTTCAGCAGTGGGGATCCCGTCATCTCAATCCAGCTCTCGTCAATACCAAAGGCCTCAACATCAGGCGAGTAGCGCAGATAAATACTGCGGACAAGCTTGGAGAATTTCACATACTGATCCATGTGAGGCGGGACAATGGTGAGCTGCGGACATTTCTGCTTCGCCTCCCAAATCACATCACCGGTTTTCACCCCATACTTCTTTGCCAGCTGGTTCTTAGCCAGCACGATGCCATGCCGCTCCTCTGTACTGCCGCAGACGGCAATGTATTTTCCCTTCAGTTCCGGATGTAACACGCACTCGATGCTCGCATAGCAGTTGTTGAGGTCACTGTGGAATACCACTCGATTGCACATAGCCATGTCCCTTCCTCTTGTCAAATCATAAATTCTATAAAGTTCCTGTTCATTCCACTTGACAACGGAATGCATTCTTCGTATAATGCAATTAAGTTCTCGTTCATTCCACAAAGTTCCTTAAAGTTCTATCCATACAATAGCAGGTGTCCAGGGTGCTTGTCAATAGAAGTTTTGAAGATAGCACCGTAGGATCACCCGCAGAAAGAGGAAAAAGCTATGAAGACGATTGGCGAAAAAATCCGCGAGTGCCGGGCCCGTCTTGACATGACCCAAGCCGAGTTATCATCAAAGACGGGGCTCACCATCCGCACCGTTTCGAAGTATGAGACGGACTCGGTCACACCCCGTGGCACCAACCTACATAAGTTGGCAACTGCCCTTGGCGTATCTGAGGCGTACCTGACCAATCCGAACATTGAAGATCCCGCCTATGGGTTGGACGAGGCTCCCTATCTTGAGATGGTTCGGCAGAAGTATGGGAAGAAGGGAGCGGATGACATGGAGGAGTTGCTCTCCGGCGTGCAGACCATGTTCGCCGGCGGCGACATTCCTCAAGAGGATAAGGACCAGTTTTTCCAGGCTGTGATGCAGGCGTATTTGGAGTGCAAAGAAGGTGCCCGGAACAAATTCACGCCGAAGAAGTACCGCAAGTGATCCGCACCTCGTTTCCACATGTGGAAGCAGTACGGATTATGGGACTGCTGACTTGCTACTATTTCCGTACAGGGGAAGATTGGGCTATTGTGAATTGAGGTGATGGAAATGCGGGCAGAAGACATTAAGCGTGAAGTTGCTCGGCTGAAAAGCAAATTTCGAACAAGCAATGCGGAGGAAATGTGTGAGGCGCTGGGTATCCGTGTTTCCAGGAAACCGATGGGTACCAGTTCAAACTCATGCAAAGGATTTTTCCTGGTTCATAACAGATGCAAAACAGCGGTGGTGAACAGCGACCTCGACGAAATGATACAGGGGGTCATTCTGCCGCACGAATTGGCACATGGTGTGCTCCATGTGGATCGCAAGATCCGGACATTCCACGAGCTCTCCTATCTGGATGAAACGGATCTCCTGGAGCGCGAGGCGAATATTTTTGCGGCGGAATTTCTTGTAGATGACACAACGCTGTTCGATATCCTGGACAGCCAGATGGATTTCTTCCACTTGGCGAGTATCTTATCAGTGCCGCCGGAGCTCTTAGACTTCAAGCTCCGTCTTCTGAAACAGCAGGGGTATCCCGTCAATGCGCCCTACATTGCGCAGTCTGATTTCCTCAAACGGGATATCGGCAAACCACTTACTTGACTATGGCGTCTGGAGCAGAGTTCAAGGTGTATGTGGCGGTAGCCGTCTATTTCAACGAAGAGGGGGTCATGCTGCCGCGTGCGCTTACATGGGAGGATGGGCACACATACCAGATCGACCGGGTCGTCGATATTCGGCCAGCCCATGCGGCAAAGGCCGGCGGGCAGGGCGACCGATACACCGTAATGATGCGTGGTCAACGCAGGTTTCTGTTCTTTGAGCGAACCACAAATCTGACGGGCAATATCATCGGCCGATGGTTTGTGGAGCGAAAAAGTCGTTGAGGGTTTGAAGATGAAAGTAAATACTGAGCTGTTTTGCTGGATCGATACTGAGAGAAAAATAGTGTCCTTCCACATGCTGGATGACATTGAGCCGCAGGGCTTTGAATCCAGAAAGCAGATGATGGAATGTGTCATGGACTATGTGGAGCGGGGCTACCGAATTCGATAGAGAAATGGGGGCGATTGTGATGTTGGATACGGAGCGGCTGCAATTGATACACATGGCACTCAAGGAGCGGGGATATGCGCCCGTCAATCAGATCGTGGGTTTCCTTCTGACGGGCGATCCGACATACATCACGAATTACAACGGTGCCAGGTCGCTGGCCGGCCGGATCAATCGCACTGACCTCCTGGCGGAGATCCTCTCATACTACTTGGCTGGTCACGAGGCGATGGTCTCTGGCGCAGCAGAAACAAATGATGCCTATAGCTCCGCTGAAACGGGACAGACTACCTCCATCAATCTGAATGACATCCTGGGCGAAGCAGCCGGCAGTTCGTAATCTGCTCAGAATTGCTTTGCCCCGAAAACAGGCCAGGTGTTATTGCACCTGGCCTGTTCTCATTGCAGTAGATTTTGGTATTATAGCCGCCGGAGATGCCAGATGGTAAGATTGCTCTGTACTTATTAGAATCAATCTTCCCCTTTGGGGTCTTACTAAGCAGTGATCCATGGGCGAAGTGCTCATGAGATAACATGGCGGCAATTCATTGGAAGCCGCCGAATCCGTGCGCTTTGATTTGTGAAGACACAAATCAGGGTGCTCTTTTTTTGTCCAAATTCCGTTCTTGCAGCGGGTTTGAGAATATTTTGAAAGGCGGTATTAACCAATGACAGAACAGAAAATCTTCGCAGACAATTTCAGATGCTCATTCAGTGACCCGAGCGATTTCCTTCAGTTCCTCCAAGACCGCAAGGACAATAGCCGCTGGATGACTGCCCCATCGAAAAATCTCGTGTTCGAATCTTTGGAGAAGGATACGCAGATGGGCGAACTGTATCTGAAGCTGTACGACTACGACGGCCGGGCTGAGATCATCGCAGACACGATGGAGAATACCAGCTTGCTGCTCAAGGTCAACGGCGAAACCTACCCGTGCGGTCCTGTGCAATCAAATCCATCCTGGAGCGTGCCCGTATCTCCGGACATGCGCTGAACAAGGTGTCCAAGAAGGTCTTCACCCAGATCCTCAACTACTGCATGGATGTCGCCTCCGGAGACAGCCTGATCAAAATTGCGGACGACAAGGTGTCCGCAGTGCATGGTGGGGATCCCAAGGACTATGCTGTGCTGGAGATGCTGCCCTTGGTTCAGTGCGTTCAGACGATCCTGGACCGGGACTTCAGCGGCAACCACTTCCTGACCGCCAACTTCGACCACGCCATTGTGACGGCGATTTGGAGTTTGGATGGACAGGCAGATGAGCTGATGGACACCTATCGGAAGGCGGTCAAGGAAAGGGGCATCACCGAGGCAATGTCTGCCCGGCCGGGACTCCGCTTCACCACCTCTGATGTGGGGGTGAGCGCAGCCAACCTCTATCCCATCCTTCTGATCGGTGGAAGCAATCGCATCGTCCCTTTGGGTGATCCTTTGAAACTGGATCATAAGAACGGGGCGAACCTGGAGACCTTTGAATCCGGCATGGATCAGCTCTATGCTTGTTTCAAGGAGTCCATTGAACGTCAACAGCAACTCATGGATGTGGATATCCGGTACCCCTACACCACCCTGCTGGGGGTCCTGAAGCGCATCGGAATCACGAAGAAGCTCAGTTACGAGGTCGCGGATCTGTTCGAGGGTCAGAACGGGGTGCAAACCGGGTGCAATGCCTATCAGCTGTACCTTGCCATGTCCGATGTCATCTTCCTGGCCCAGTGCGAGGGCGCCAGTGGCGCTCGAATTGCACAGCTGGAGGAGAACGTCGCTCGTGCCCTTCGGATCAACTGGCATGAGTATGACCGGCCCGGCGACTTCAAGTGGTGAGTGCGATGGGAGTATATGATATTCCGCTGATCTGGCAGTCTTATGGCAAGGTTACAGTAGAAGCCGAGTCACTCCAGAAGGCAATAGAGTATGCACTGGGGCCTGAGTGTCCTCTCCCGGAAGGGAATTATCTGGATGAATCAGTCATGGTCGATGAGGATGTCCTGGAACTGGAATGCCCGGAGCTCATCGAAGAATACCATGGCTGTAAGCAGTCCCACAGCGCAGAAGAAACTACAATGGAACGGAGGGAATGAAGTGTCCGAATGGGCGAGTGGTATTGTAGATGTGATGGGGACAAGATCCGCGATCACATCTTTTCTCGAAAGGTTTCTTTATGCAGAAGACGAGCAAGATGCAGAGCCAAGCAAAAGGTATTTTGCTCGCAGCGTTCTGTATGCGAGCCGCAACGGCATTCGTGATGAACTGGATAGCGTTTTCTCAGATGTGGGCGAAAGCGACGAGCGTGAGTTTCGGGTCTATCCGGAGTTTGCTTGGTCTGCGGCATATTGCCTCATAGGGCCTTATGTCATGAAGTACCCACAAAAGTGCGTCGGTTTGGCGGCAGCCTGTGTAGAAGACCAGGTCGATGTCCTGATCCGGACAAAAGCCACATCGGGAGGCTTCCAAGAGCTGATCCAATGCAATCGTTGCGGAGCACTCATATGCCAGGCGGATTCCCTGCACTATGCCCGCTGTAAAAGCTGCGGCGGGATCGAATCCATGGCAGATTTTGAGACGCTGAGCGACTTGGAATGCTCCGAATGCGGAAGTACTGAATTTGAATTGAGTAAGGAGATGTAACTATGGCACTGGATTTGAATTACAAGCCTGTCGCGCTTGTGGATACCTCTACTTTGACGGAGGACGAGTGGCTTGCATGGCGGAAGAAAGGGATCGGCGGTAGCGATGTCGCTGCCGCCCTTCATATGTCTCCTTATAAAACCGCACAGGAGCTCTACTTCGACAAAATCGGCGTGGAGCCCACCATCCCGCAGCCGGATAGATCCATCACCTTCTCCATCGGACATCTCCTGGAGGATGTGGTCGCGCAGATCTTCTCGTTGAAGACCGGCTTTGGCGTTTACCGTGATCCGATGATGTACCAGCACCCGCTTTTTCCCTTCATGCTGGCCGATGTGGATCGCTTTGTCACTTTGCCGGATGGGAAAAAGGCCATTCTGGAGTGTAAGACGGCTCACTACAATATGCGGTACTTGTGGGCGAATGGCAGTGTACCTCGCCACTATGAGCTTCAGGTGCGCCACTACATGAGCGTGATGAACATTGATGTGGCGTTCATTGCCTGCCTGTTCTCAAACAACGAGGATGATTTCGTCTGGCAGCGGATCGACCGCGATCTTGACGATGAAGAGAACACGATCGGGCTTCTGGAGTCTTTCTGGGTGAACAATGTATGTGCGCGCAAGGAGCCGCCGCTGGTGGAGAAACCAGATCTTGTCCTTGAGACGATTGCTCACTTCGCTGCCCAGGCCGATAAGAGCCTTCCTGCGATGTCGCTCGACGCCTGCCTTGCGGGTGAACTCGACCAGATCCTCAAGTGGAAGGAAGAAAAACTTGAGCTGGACCGGAGATCCCGCCAGTTGGATGGCAAAATCAAGAGCGCATATGCACCCATCGTGAAGTTGATGGGCGCCACTTGCAGCGCATCGTGTGATGCCGGCGATGGCACGCAATTCCTTGTCAGCTACAACCCGAATTACCGTGAAGTCATCTCTAAAAATCAGCTTTCTCAACTCAGAGCGCAGTATCCCGAAATCTACCGCGACTTTGTGGATAGCAAGGAATACCGCACCTTTGAAGTGAAGAAAACGGCTTGTTGAGGTGATTTGAGATGGCAAAGCGAGTCGTTTTTGACACGCAAGAGGCAAAGGAGTTCACGAAAGTATTTGCGCAGTTCTGTTCTCGCCGCTCTGCCTGGAGCGCCTGGTCTGACTACATCACCCTGACAGCTTGTTCTATCTCCGTCATGGTGGATCATTCTCCTGAGCGGTTCAAAGAACGGTCAAGCCTTCTCCAGACGACCATGGACCGGTACACCGAAGAGGAAATTGCCCAGTTTGATGCTATGAATACGATCCTGATGGACAGCATGACAAAGAATCCTCATCAGGATTTTCTGGGCAGGCTCTATATGTCCCTGGACTTCGGATCTACATGGCACGGGCAGTACTTTACACCGTGGGAGGTCTCATACATGATGGCGAAGATGACGCTCGCAACGAACCCGAAGCAGGCAGCGGACAAGTCATACTTCTCGGTGTGTGATAACGCCTGTGGTTCCGGCTGCCTTCTGATTGCTACCGCTGCCGCCTACACAGACTTGACCAGGGAGAACGGCAGATATGATCAGGATGTACTCTTCGTGGGGCAGGATATGGATCCGGTCGTTGCCAAGATGTGCTACATCCAGCTCTCACTCCTTGGGTGCGCGGGCTATGTGGCAGTTGGAAACTCACTGACTACCGCCGTAAAGGGGCCTGATTTATTCCCCTCGATTGGTGAAGGCGGAGAGCTCTGGTTCACACCCATGTGGTTTACACCTGTCTGGCAAGGGAGGCGGGATCTCGCGTATCTTAAGGCAAAATTGAGCAGTTGAATGTGAAATTGGAGGTGGTTTGATGTCAATGACCTATGTATGTTCTCCCCTGTCGGCTGCCACAAGGGCAGCGGTACTCTCTAACGCCGCCAGGGCAATGTCCTACATGACCTTGGCCGAGCAGGAGTTTGGGGAACGGGCTGTTGCTCCGCATGCATATCTTCCGTACTTACTGGATGACCATATCCCTGAGGAGCGGGCGCTCGCATTGGAGTTTGGGCAGAAATTGCTCTCGCTCTGCACGCGCCTTGTGGTCTACGGTACGCATGTATCGGCCGGAATGCGGAAGGAAATCGCCATGGCGCAGCAGCTTGGAATTCCAGTCCTGTATCGGACGGATTCCGGAGGCTTGCGTGATGCTATGTAAATTCGAATACGCCCGGTACAAGGGCACGGATGGTTTCTGCGTGTTCCAATATCGCACACAGGATCAGACGATACCAGAAGATGCGCGAAGGCATAGCAACCACGGGAAAGAGTGGATCGTGTTTACTGCGGTGGGCTACGGCATGCCGGCCACCAGTGCGGTGGATGTGGAGTTGGATGGCTCCTGGCAGAGGTCAAAGTATGGTCTTCAGCTCAATATCTCCTCATGGAAGGAAGTCACGCCGAGCACCACAGCAGGGCTCATCGCCTTCCTCAGCTCCGGACTGATCAAAGGGATCGGCCCGGAAATTGCCAAAGCAATCGTGGCTCGGTTCGGTATGGATACCATCCGTGTATTGGATAACGAGCCGCAGAAACTGCTCCAGGTGAAGGGGATCGCGAAGACCAAGCTGAAGCAGATCCAGGAAACCTATACTGCAACGCGGAAGCTGCGCGAATTGGCGGAATATCTGGGCCCCTATGGCGTCTCTGCCAAGAAGATTGCAAAGATCCAGGAGACCTTCGGGGATGAGAGTCTATCTATCGTCAAGCGAGATCCGTTCCAATTATGCAAAATCCGAGGGTTCGGATTCCTGACGGTTGATGAGATTGCCCGGAAAACTAAGGTCAGCCTTAAAAATCCGCTTCGATACGCTGGCGCAATTGAGTATCTACTGGAAAAGGAGATGGAAAAGGGACATCTATTTGCCCCCTTTGAGGATCTGATAGAGTGGTGTCATGATCTTCTGAATCGGGATTGCGATTCGGATGTGGTCTCTATGGATGACATCCGCACAGCAATCTCTACTGCCCATCAGGACAAGCGCATCTACAATGAGAACGGCCGCATATACCGCTTCTTTGAGCGGCAATGTGAGGTGCGGGTAGCAAAGCGCCTAGTATCCATGCTGCTGCACAGCGAGGCACCAGAGATCGCTCGCCTGGCCGATGAAATTGCGCTGAGCGAAAAGAAACTGGATCAGGAGCTTGCCCCGTCACAGCGCAAAGCGGTGGAGCTCTGTCTATCCAATCCGGTGTCTATCATTACAGGCGGCCCTGGTGTCGGTAAGACAACGACGCTCAGGGTAATCCTGGACATCTATCATCGCACACTGCCGGATAATGAGATTCTTCTGGCCGCACCAACAGGGAAAGCCAGCCGGCGAATGTGCGAGCAGACGGGGTTCCCGGCGTCCACGCTGCATGCAGCAATGGGCATCCTGTATGAGGACGACCTAGCATCTGACGAATATGATTTGCTCTCCGCAGATCTGGTCATCGTGGATGAGTGCTCCATGGTTGATATGCGTCTGGCCTATGCGCTATTCATGCGTCTGAAGCCCGGGGCTCAACTCATCATGGTCGGTGATCCGGATCAGCTTCCATCCGTCGGGCCGGGGAATGTGCTGCGGGAGATCATTTACAGCGAAATGGTACCGACAGCCGTCCTGGACATCGTCTTCCGGCAGGCATCTAACAGCCGGATCGCGATAAATGCTCAGGCCGTCAATCACAATAACACCCATCTCCTTCGAGGCGAAGACTTCGTGATTTTGAATGTGGATGATGGTGAGGAGGCCAACCGCCTGACGCTCCAGCACTACTTTACTGAGGTCTCCCGATACGGCGTTGAGGACGTTCAGATCCTTTCACCTCACCGTAAGAAAGGAACCGTTTGCGCCAATCGGCTGAACGAACAGATCCGTGAGATCGCAAATCCAGGCAATCTGGGGAAAGCTGAAGTAAAGTGTGGAAGCATGATTTTCCGTGAGGGAGATCGTATCATCCAGAACCGCAACCAGGCTGAAGTCTCCAATGGTGAAGTCGGAGTAATCACTTCGATCCAGAAAAACACTGGAGACGATGCAACCATACTGATCCGGTTCCTGGACGGCAAAGAGATCGAGTATTCCACAGATATGCTTGAAAATGTGAGCTTGTCCTACTGTATCAGCATACACAAGAGCCAGGGTGCAGAATTCCCCGTTGTCATTATCCCCATACTGAAAGAGCATTATAAGATGCTGCGAAGGAATCTGCTCTACACTGCCATCTCGCGTGCGAAGCAAAAGGTGATTCTGATTGGGCAGAAGCAGGCCATATTCATGGCCATCCATAACAGTGATGTCGATAAGCGCAACACTGTTTTGTCAGACCGAATTACTGTGTACTACGCACGAGAGAAGCAACGATATGCAAGTTGAAATGAAGAGGAACGGGCGCCCAAGGCGCCCGTTCCTCCAAAAGGACGGAGGTATTGTAATTATGATGGAAAACACAATGAAAAATATCCCGGCGATCAATGCGGTGGATGCGTTCAATCCTGCGGAATTCACACGGCAGCTCCCCAATGAAGATGGATCGGCCAGCCTGTATTTGGATGTCAAATACCGCCTGCTCTGGTTCCGCGTACATCGCCCCAACGGGAAAATCGTTCCTGAAGTGATGCATGTAGATGAGAAGACAGCCGTAATCACCTGCAAGCTGTACGCGGACAAGTCTGATCCTGCCGATCAGTTCCTGGCGCAGGCCTCCGCGCAGAGGTTCCGCACGGAAGAAAAATATGGAGATCGGTATCTGGAGATTGCCGAAACCGCCGCGATGGGCCGTGTGTTGGCCGCTGCGGGCTACGGCACCCAGTTCTGCGGGAATACGGACATGCTGTCGGATGTCATCGCCGATGCACCGATCGACATGATGGATGCGGAGGAAGATGTGCCGGCGGCTGTGACCGGAGCGCGTATTACGAACCCGGCGCCTGTCCAGCAGGCTCAAATGGGTCAGCCGCATGGTGCAGTTCCGGCGCCTGAGCTGGTCAGCCCCGAGCAGGCCCCCAAAGGCCCTATGACACTGGAAGATTACCTGAACAGCATGACCATCGAAGAAGCGAAGAATGTTGTGGTGGACTGTGGCTACAACACGGGAAAAACCCTCGGCGAGGTTGCCCTGCGGAAACCCAGTGACTTGGATTGGTATGTCGCCAAATACAATGGGCGCAATCTGGCGCTGAAAGCCGGCGCCATTCTGCTGGTGAACGCCGCAGCGCAGCGTGCCAGCTAAAGTTGTTCCTTTGATGGGAGTGATGCAAATGGGTGATTACGGCGTGTTGCCATGTAACATCGAAGATGTGGTAGAGCTGCTCGGCATTCCAATCATACGAAATACGGGTACTCAGCTGCATTGCCGGTGTCCATTTTGCGATGATCGTAAGGCACACCTCAATATCAACCTGGGGAAGAATGTCTTCCGATGCAATCGGTGTGGCAAAGGCGGAGGCATCCTTCATCTCTATGCGGAGGCCAACGGCGTTGCTCTTTGCACTGCCTACGAGGAGCTGTGCCGGATCTTTCGGACTGGAGAGCGGGTCCCTGAGCGCAAAGTCCAAAGAGCAAAGACCAGAGTAAAACCGTCGAAACCAGCACTGGAACTGGCCTCTGTGGAAGTGCGCGATAACACCTACAGCAACTTCCTTTCCCTCTTATCCCTGGGCACTGCGCACCGGGAGTCCCTGCTTGGGCGGGGACTCTCCGGTGATGAAATCGTCAGGCTCGGATACAAAACGACGCCTGCCGTCCGTGCTCCCAAGATAGTTGCTGAGCTGCTGGAGCGCGGATGTGATCTCCGAGGGGTCCCGGGATTCTTCATAGATGAGGAGTCTGGAAAGTGGAAGCTGGACATTCGGGCAACTGGGATTATGATTCCGGATCGGAATTGCATGGGACAGATCGAGGCCATCCAGATCAGGTTGGATCACGACAAGAGGTCCAAATTCAATACACTGACAAGCGTGGATAAGTACTACGGAGCTGTAGCCTCATGCTGTCCGCATTTTATCGGTGTAGAAGATGATGTGGATGCCGTCTATCTCACAGAAGGTGTCATGAAGGCGGATATCGCGCGATACTTTTCCGTCGCACTGGGCCATCCGTGCGCTTTTGTGGGCCTGACTGGTGTGGGTAATATCAACCAGTATATCCGTGCCCTAAGTGAACTGAAGGCTTTTGGAATCAGCACGATCAAGGTGGCCTTTGATATGGATCTCAATGTGAATGAGAATGTTCGAAAGGCGCGTGAGCGTGTGATACAAGTCGGCAGTGAGGCGGGCTTCGAAATGATCCCGAAACGATGGAGCGCAAACTATAAAGGAATTGATGACCTTCTGTTCGCTTTCGTTGAACGAAGAAGGATCACGGACAGTATTTTTGGAAGGCTATAGGAAAATCGTGGCCGCTCATCATGAAGGTGAGCGGCCACCGCAATGGAGGAAGTGACAATGTACTTGGAGATATTTTTTTCGGATCTGAACCCGGCGGCTCAACAGCGAGTGCTGGATTTTTACGGGTACTCAGACCCTAAAGATGGAAATTTCGATTTGGATATTGAGCCTCTCTGTGTACTGGAGAGCGATCAGGAGGATGACTGATATGGGCTATCACACCGACTATACAATTGTGGCTTCTCCTGTCACGGAGGAAGTCTGCGAGAAGATCGACAAAGTGTTACGAGGCTTCAACGGCTATGTAGAATGCCATGGAGTAGACAATGGCGTTGGCGAGTGGATGGATGCGGATGACACCTGGTATGATTCTCGAAAGCACATGATCGAGGTATCCAGGGTATTTCCGGAGGTTCATTTTATTCTGTATGGAGAAGGCGAAAGCAGGGCGGATATATGGCGAGAGCACTATATCGGCGGAAAATATCAATGCAACGGCACAAATATCCTCTATGCGCCCTTCCTGCCCAACAAGTTGAGGGATCCAGCAGTTGAGAATGAGCCTTCTGATTCAAAAATAGGGTACGAAGCGGAGCAACTTTGGTCCGTTCACATGATGCTGCACAACTGTGTGCGTGAATTGCTCGGAGAAAACGAATCGGATTTTTCCCTGGGGGACGACCAGTATCTCGGCTGTCTTCGTGTGCTCACAGACCACCTGACAGAGAGCGGGTACAAGGTCCTGAATCTTTTTAGAGAAGAAGCATCCAAGACGGTGAAGTAAGCAAGAAACGGAACGCTAAGAGGGCAGGGTTTGCCCTCTTAGCGTTCTTCTTTTTTCTTGCCATATCCGATATTTGGGCCTAAGGGTGCAAGGGGGCAATGCATCTTGAGTGGTTGATTCATTTATGATATATTTGTGATAATAATCTAATCGCCTCATATGAAGGAGCATGGCTAATGAATATGACCGAGAAACAAAACGCCCTGTTTTCTGAGTGGAAGAAAGAGCAGCCGGGCATGGTAACTGACGGTGTGGTCAATGAACAGCAGTACCTAAATGCGCCAGTCCAAATTTGCTTTCTCCTAAAAGAAGTGAACGGTGGAGAGGACTGGGATCTGTGCGACTTTGTGCGAAAGGGCGGCCGCGCTCAGACTTGGAATAACATCTCAAGATGGGTATATGGAATCTATCATTCCGGGCGAGACATCCCCTGGACTGACTTGCAAGACATTGACAATGCGTTTCGCCAGGAATATTTGCAATCTATCTGTGTTGTTAATGTGAAGAAGCGCAGCGGAAAATCGGAAGCAGACAACGACCTCGTGTATCGAGCTGGAGAGCGCGATCGGGATCGGCTCAGAAAGCAGCTTGAGATTTACGCGCCGCAGGTGCTTATTTGCTGTGGTACTGCCAACAGTTACTTTGGTTTCATCACAGAATTTGAACACCCCCAGTGGGAAATGACCAGCCGGGGGATTTGGTATGTGATGGAGCCGGCCGGCCGGCTTGTGATATCCTATGCACACCCGGAGGCGCGTGTCCGTGATAATCTCCTCTACTACGGCTTAGTAGACGCATATAAAGAGATTGTTTCCAAAAAGGCTTTGCATGTGGTTGGAGAGAAAGTGCCCTAATGCATACGGCCACAGAAAAAATGAAAGAGGTAGGGAATCGATATTGTAATGCCCAAGGCCAGAGTTTGTGTTTTTTTCTGATATTTTACCATTCTCAATTCAAATATTGTGCATCGGAGGAGGAAGTTCGATTGATAAAGGTTACATTTGTGAGTATGTGGCATTCAATAGTGCCGGCATCGGCTTCTCTCCTTTATGATGAGCTTGTCGCGTTATCGCAACGTGAAGATGAGATTGAGTTCTGGTTTCATGGTTGCCATCTACCAACGAGCCAATGGTTCTTAAATCAAATAATCAAGTTAAAGGCATGTGCGCGTGCTGAAATTAAAATAGTTGATGTTGTTGACCCGTTAGTAAACGATGAGCTCTTCAGAGAAACGGCAGAGCAACTTCAGTATGAAAAGTTTGATGTGGATGAAGATGTTTGCATCCAATACGCTCCAGAGCTGAATAGTAAGCCAAAATATGGGTCAAAACATTTTATCGCCAGATCAAATCAAGTAAATAGGTGGATGATTGATCAGTGCGATTATCTAATTGCCTATTACTATAAAGGGATACCCAATGCTGCAACGCCATATGTTCGACGCGGGCTGCGAAATCCCAATGTCACTGTGATCTCGGTAGTTGATTGTAATACGGTCTCACAGATTGAAAAACTGATTGGTGAAATGGAAGGGCGGACTAGGGAGATTATAGACGGGATTAGGGATGGCCGGACATATAAATCCATAGGAGATGAATTACATATTTCTTCAAACCGCGTGTTGCAGCTTGCTTACAGAGCGTCTCGAAAAATCATGTATGCTATAGACCAGCAGTACGAAAAACACAGTGAAGCGTAGACATTTCCCAATATTTATGAAATCGGGATGAAAACCGATGAAAGTAACAATTGAGAAAATTAAAGAGTTCGCTTGGCAGCAGATGGACGGTATGTGGCACGATCAATCAGGGACTGCCACGATGGATATGGTTCGCTTTACTCATAATGGATATTGTGTTGTGAATCCATGGATGGACGAGAAGACCCAAAAAGATGTTGATCCATATCAGTCTTATGGGAAAGAAAAGACAGACCATTTTATCCGGGAAGCGACCAAGAAAATAGAAAAGCAGCACTAGAGCAATCAAAGCAAAACGGGCGGGCAGTGGCATCAACCACTGCCCGCCCGTTTTGCGCTTATGAAGTCCCAGTATCCTGGCAAAATAAATAAGTAACAGCTGAAAAGTCTTACAAATAGAAAGATATAATTCAACAATATCTGAATCTATTCCAACTTATCAGGTCAGATTACAAAGTGAAAACTCTGATTTTCCAACTGAAAACCGGATTATGCTATACTGCGAATATAATTGCCCAGCACATATCATAGTGCATAAAGGAGTGATGCACATGATAGAGACTTTAGGTAGTCGGTTGCGGCAACTCAGGGAGGAAAAGCGGTTACAGCAAGATCAAGTTGCAGCATTGATTGGGGTAAAAAAGAGCACGATCAGTTTATATGAGAACGACTTGAGGCAGCCGCCCTATGATACCCTCGTTCGATTGGCCACATTATACCGCGTGAGCACAGATTATCTTTTGGGGTGCGCAAGCAATCACACGATAGATGTATCTGGCCTGACACTCGAAGAGATTTCTGTGATCAATCAGCTTGTGACGATGATGACCTTGAAAAATATACATATGGAGGAACTGGATCCATGGAAACCGGAATGATCACAGTGGAGATTGAACTGGATGAAGAGCTCATGCGTCGTGTAGAAGCCGTATTGCGGTCATATTCTATCACAATAGAACAGGCAGTGGTTCTTTTCCTTGAATGGTGCGTGGAGAATCCGGAGCTTGCCGGGCGCGAGCTGCTGCGGTGGAAGCGATTGCAGGAAGAGGTGGGGCAAGATGTCTGCTGAGGTTAGATGCAGATACTATTCCTCAATAAAAGAGCGGCCTGTTTCCTGGCTTTGGTACCCGTATATCCCCTACGGAAAAGTCACAGTTCTTCAAGGTGATCCCGGCGAGGGAAAGTCCACATTCATGGTCAATCTTGCCGCAGCTCTATCGCATGGTGTAAAACTCCCAGATGGAAGTGCTCTGGACGGGCCCAAGACGGTGTTATATCAATGCGCAGAAGACAGCAACGAGGACACGATAAAGCCTCGTCTGATGCAAGCCGGCGCTGATTGTAGCCGCGTCGCCTTCATAGAAGATGGCGATAAGAGCCTGACCCTTGACGACGATCGCATAGACAGTGCAATCGAAACGACAGGGGCCCAGCTCTTGGTTTTAGATCCTATCCAGGCGTACATTGCACAGGATGGCGATATGCAGAGTGCGACCAAGATGCGCAGCACGATCCGGCGCCTGGCGGAGATTGCTGAGCGGCATCAATGTGCCGTCGTGCTCGTAGGGCACATGAACAAATCAAAAGGGGGAAAGAACCTCTATCGAGGACTTGGCAGCATAGACATCGCGGCAATAGCTCGCAGCGTACTGATGATCGTGCGCGATCAGGTTAATCCAGACATCCGGTATATGTTTCCCGTTAAGTCCAGTTTGGCACCGGAGGGACAGGCCATCGGATTTCTATTTGACCCGGAGCTTGGTTTCCGCTGGCTTGGACGATGCAGTATGCGGCCTGAAGATGCAGATTACCGACCGCCGCGTATGGGGAAGCTGGATCGTGCCAAGGATCTCCTCCGGCTGATGCTCTCTTCTGGTGACATGGCGAGCACAGAAGTTTTTGAGCGCATGGGTCAGCTCGGATTTTCGGAGCGAACGATTAAATCAGCAAAGAAGGATTTGGGTATCGAGACCTATCGGAAAGGCGGCGCATGGTATTGGAAGCGGATATGTGCGACCAATCTGTCAGATCAATGACTCAGTTGCCAAAACTGCGGCCTGAAGAAATTCAGGAGCGCGAGATATCCATCAGTGAGTTTAAGCGGCATCCGGCTCAAGTATGGGAATATCTCAATGTAAGAGGCCATATAGCCGTCATTACAGTCAGACGAAAAAGAGATATGGTCATCATGTCGCTCGACACTTATGCTGGTTTTTCCAATCACCCGGACGACACTTTGAAACAACTGCATGAAGAGCTGGAGCGGCACAAAAAGGAGAGAAAACGCGATGCCACACCTTAGAGTCGCTGCATATGTTAAGCTGGCAAAATTATGGGAGCGAAGTCGTAACGATGTCCTGGCATACCAAAACCAGTACTATCAAGACAAGTTTGCAGACAACCCCAATATACAACTTGTGGATGTCTATGTGGATATTACCGGAAAGAAAGAGATCAGGAATCGTCCGGAGATGCTGCGTCTGCTCAGAGATTGCACATTAGGTAAAATCGACTGCATCGCTACTCAGACACAGGCATACCTTGCCGCTAATTCAAAAGAGTTTTTCTATTTGATGAAGTTTGTGCTTGAACTGAGCCCACCCATAGAGATCGTCACGGAAGACAGCAATTACAGCTTCAACACCATCACGGATATGGATCATCAGCGGGAAGCATTGCTGAGTACCGCAAATAAGTATGTCGGGTTGTCCCCAAGTACATACGAAATGTGGAAAAACAGCATAGTGGAAGGAATGAACAAGAACCTTCTCTAAGAATCTAACAGCGAAGAGGGATTGGCATGGAAGACAGAGAGAACTGGGTGCTGCACCAGGAGGATGTGGCAGCCGTCGAGGATGGAGAGCAGGCTGAAGCTACCGATATTACTTCCCTGACATCAGAGGACGAGCGTGAGTTTGTCAGGGAGATGATTCGCAAGCGCAGGCAACATGACTGGGTCTCCAGGGCAGTCTTCCAGCCGGCCAAGCCGAAGCCGAGCATCAAGGACGAGGGCAAGAAAGAGGTCGCAGCCTATACGCGAGTCAGTACACTCAGCAAGGATCAGACATCCTCCATTGAAAATCAGACGCAATACTATACCGAAAAGATAGAAAAGAACCCGAATTGGAACCTGCAAAAGATCTATACGGACGAGGGAAAATCTGGAACCTCTATGAGGCGCCGGGAGCAGTTTAAGGAAATGCTGGCAGATGCGGCCGATAAGAAAATGGATCTGATTCTTTGTGCCAGTGTCTCCCGCTTTGCGCGAAATGTGTCTGACTGCATCGACCAGGTCAGGCTGCTGCGGACAATGAACCCATCCCACCCGGTGGGTGTCTATTTCGAGACTGAGAACATCTACACTCTTGATCCTGACAGTGACCAGAGCTTGCAGATCCATGCGCTCCTGGCAGACTGGGAATCGGCCAATAAGAGCCGCCGTATGATTCTTTCTTATGACCAGCGGATCTGTACCGGTCAATATCCAGTTCTTGATCTTTTAGGCCTGAAGCATACCAAAGACGGTGACCTGGTAATTGAGCCGGAAGGCGCCAAGACTTGCCGCTTTATTTTTCTTGCTCTCCTCATTGGGTATAGCGCTGAAGAAGTCGCCGCAATCCTTACCAATAAGGCGAGACCCACTTTACATGGACGGACCGACTGGACGCCGGCTATGGTTAAGCATATTCTTACCAACGAGCGGCGCTGGGGTGATTTACAGGCGAGAAAGACGATTGTAATCGACTACAAGGCCGGGAAGGTTGCTAAGAATAACAATGACCGGGATGCAGCCTTTATCCCGGATCACCACCAGGGCATTGTGAGTAGGGAGATTGCCAGTGCGCTTAAATACCTCATGTCCAGCAGCAGGCAGGTGAATGGCCTATCGGAACTTATCGTTATCAAACAAGGTGCGCTGAAAGGCTTTGTAAGCGTGTCTCCGGGCTGGAGCGGGATAGATGACAAAACCTTTGTCCATGCATGCAAATGCGCCTACAGCGAAGCTGAATGGCTCCAGATAGAGGAAGAAGCCCGCCTGCTGACTGGAGAAGAACACTCCAATGTCTTTTCCATGGAATTGACGGGATACGAAGTGCCTCGCGGTGTATTTTTCATGGGGAGGAATACTCCGGCTCTGACCATGAGCAGTCGCACCCTATCGTTTAACAAGGCCTGTCATGAGCGGCTTGGGAACTGTCCATACATTGAAGTGCTCTATCATCCAATTCTTCAGACACTCGTTGTGCGACCGGCAGATGCAGAAAGCCCCAATGCCGTATGCTGGATTATGTCCGATGGAAAGCCCGTGACCTATATATCAGCAAAAGCCTATATGGGTTCCATATACGATAAAATGGGCTGGATTCGCAATTATCGGTTCAAATTTAGGGGTATTTCGAGAGACCGGGGTGCTGCAAGGATTTTATTCTTTCACTTGGAGGAGCCTCGCATTATTGCAGGTAAGCAAAAAGGAACCTCGCCGACCAGGGATTGTGCGAGTGAGAGCGAGTCAGCCATCCAATACATTCCCTACAAAGATGAGCACGACACCGAAGTACTCCAATTTACAGGAAGAGCATACCCGATGGAATGGACAGATACACGAATTGGTGTCAGCCTTTCATTGAGAAAACATCGCGATGCGCTTATGCACTCAATCACGGAGGAGGATATTGCCGAACCGGGGTTGACGATCACGAATCCGATGATCGGTGAGCTTCCGGATATAAACGCCGTACAGGAAGAAGTTGAAGATCTCCTGGTGTCGATGTAGAGAAAGAGGTGTTAGGATGGAAATGAATTCGGTTCAGGAAAACACTATACCACCTGTCAAGGAGCAGGGTTACTCCGTCCGTGAAACCGAGCTGATCCGTGAGCTGGTGAAAGCGCGGCTGGAGCACAAGGCTGAATTGGAACATGAGAATCTGGAAGGCTATGAATTGCCACCCAGAACACAGTTCTCCATGCTGAAGAAGCCCGCCCTGACGATCAAATATGGGTATCTCAAATTCAATATGGCCTGTGTTCATCTATTTGAGGGTGTCCAGTACATTCTCCCCATTGTGAATCGCGCAAGAAAACGCATAGCGGTCGTAACTTGCGCTGAGGAAGAAAGTGCCTCTGTGCAATGGGCAAGGCAAAAGGATGGAATTTGGATCAACAGAGAAATCTCGTCTATTGAAGTTGTCGAGAAGATCTTTGCGTTTATGGGCTGGGATCGGTTGTGTCGGTATAAAGCCCTGGGGCATATAGCAACATCGGATAGTGGATTGATCTTAGTATTTGACCTGAACGAGGCGATTATGTTTGGCACGAAACCAGTAGAATATGAGGATCCAGCGACTGGTCAGGTCAAAAAGCGGCAACTGAAATTCTATCCGGACGAATATAAAGATTGCATTGGCAAGTCCTATAATGACTATGCCGCAAGCAGACAACTTAACCTGTTTGAGGACTTGACCGGGTATGCGGATGAGCCCGAAGCGGAAAGGAGCGGTTATGCAGGAAGCCTGTACTCTGCCAAAGAGAACACCTAGAATCTCCCTGTATGGGAAGAAGAATGCGATCGGGATTGGAAAAGATGTAATTCTGCTGCTGGGGATTCCAACCCATATCAGGATAAGAGTCAATGAAGAAAATGACTCTCTCATGATTGAACCAACAGAGGGGAAAGAGGTCATGTCATTCAAAGTGCCGGACCGCTTTCTCACAGACCGCCACTGCAATTTCAGGATATACAGCCAGCAATTTGTTCGGAACCTCATGCATCTGAACGGCATGAATGAGGAAGGGAGCTACTCAATTGAAGGGAATTACCTAAAAGGGCAGAATGCGGCTGTATTCCAACTGCGGGGTCCCATCGGTGTTTCACAGATCGTTCACTGAAATTCGGATAAAGAACACACAGCAGAGCGTCGTATGCCTACAACGCTCTGCTGTTTATCTCTAACGAGGAGGGTGCAGTTTTCAAATGGTGTTGTGTGATGCATCGGTCTGCTATTTCGATGTCAAAGGCCTCGCCAGAGTGAAACAACACTGCCGCAACAGATGCTTAGTTTTCAGTCGGAATCGATTTTACGCCAACATGGAACCCATTGATCTCCACGCCGCCGTCTGCGGGGAGCAGCAGGTACGGCCGCCCGTCGATCTCCCGCAGCTCCAGCAGATAGCTTCGCTCCGGGTCCAATGTAACGGAGGCGTCGGCAGTCCTCACCTCAAACCGGCCGTTGTCCATGAGGTTGGCGGGATTGAGAGCACCCTGGCCGAAGTGTTCATTACACTGCCGTTGAAATTCCTCCACCTGCTCCGGGGCCACGCCCTGCTCTGCGAGAACGCTTGCGATCTCCTTAGCAGTCACCTCCAGAGGCTCCTCTTCCCGGCTCTCCCTGTGGGCCTCGATCTTCTCCCGCAGCCGCTCATGGAGGGCCTGGACCACCTCCGCATTGCAGGCATCTCCCAGGGCCTCGCTGAGGGCGCTCTGGAATGCCTCCTTCTGCTCAGCGGCGGACATGGGCGGTTCAGTGTGGAATACGGCGTAGATGAACTCCTGGTGGAGTTGATCGGCCTTGCGGGAGTAGAACAGGGCGTTATAAAGATTGGCGGCCCGGTCGTCAAAGGCCGGGAACAGGAAGCCCAGTTCCGGCGGGGCCACTGTCTGGGCCGCGTAGGTGTGGAACTCATTGTCGCCGGGGAAGAAGCCCAGGCTCTCCTTGCCCTGCTTCACCGGGCAGACGCAGCAGACGATGTACGAGAATACCTGGTCGCCGGCATCCGCCTGGTCTGCCCCATCCTTCCCCCGGTAGGGGACATCGTAGGTGTCATGGGCCATCAGGAGGAGATAGTTGCTCTCCTCCAGGTCCAGACTGGCGATGACCTTCTCGTAGAAGGAACGGCGCACGCCGCCATCCTTCAAACCGGAGTCCCGCAGGGCGGTCAAGAGCCGGTGCTCGTCGCTGTCCGCCACCTGCTTGGTGGAAAAGACGATGTCAATGAGGTTCTTGCCCAGCTTACCGGAGAGGGCCTTCTTCAAGAGGCCCAGGTACTTCTCCGCCTCTTCCTGGGGCATGGAGCCCAGAGGCTCGTCCAGGTCGGAGATGATCTCCCGGCTTCCGCCGTTCACAAAGCAGCCGTAGATATGGCTGATGGCGCTCTTCTCCGGCTTGAAGCGCCGGCGCAGTTCGCCAACTTCTTTTTGATTCATATGGAACGTTCCCCTTTCGGATGGATGGGCGGCTACACTGTGGCCGCCGCAAATCATTGTACCGCACGAGCATCATGCTGACAAGCATGTCAGTGCTCACTTGATAGAAGATGAAAAGATCCGGTGCCCACCGTAAGAGGACACCGGATCTTCACCCAAATCGAGCGTTTCCGTGCAAGCAAAGTGTGTAAATTGTGTGTACGCATTTTACACCTTGCTTAAAAAGTTTTGATTCTGCTGTAAAATCAGAGAATTATTCAGGAAATTCCATCAAAAACATCTAATTTTTTGCCGCTTAGTACATGCCGCCCATGTCGGGAGCGGGAGCAGCGGGTGCGGGGGGCTCAGGCTTGTCGGCCACCAGGGACTCGGTGGTCAGGACCATGGCGGAAACGGAAGCGGCGTTCTCCAGAGCGGAGCGGGTCACCTTGGCGGGATCGATGATACCGGAAGCGACCATGTCGCAGTACTCCTCCTTATAGGCGTCGAAGCCGTAGCCGTTCTTGCCGGAGGTGCGGACCTTCTCCAGGATGACGGAGCCGTCCAGGCCGGCGTTGGCAGCGATCTGACGGATGGGAGCCTCCAGAGCCTTGGCGATGATCTGGACGCCGGTCTTCTCGTCGCCCTCCACGGTGGACAGCAGCGCCTCCACGGCGGGAATGACGTTGACGAAGATGGTGCCGCCGCCGGCGACCACGCCTTCCTCAACGGCAGCGCGGGTGGCGTTCAGGGCATCCTCGATGCGGAGCTTCTTCTCCTTCATCTCGGTCTCGGTGGCAGCGCCGACCTTGATGACGGCCACGCCGCCGGCCAGCTTGGCCAGGCGCTCCTGGAGCTTCTCCTTGTCATACTCGCTGGTGGTGTTGGCGATCTGGGCGCGGATCTGGGCCACACGGTCCTTGATGGCAGCAGCGTCACCGGCACCGTCCACGATGGTGGTGGTCTCCTTGGTGACCTTCACCTGACGGGCACGGCCCAGCATGGAGATGTCGGCGGTCTTCAGCTCCAGGCCGACCTCCTCGCTGATGACGGTGCCGCCGGTCAGGGTTGCGATGTCCTGCAGCATCTCCTTGCGGCGGTCGCCGAAGCCGGGAGCCTTCACGCAGACCACGTTCAGGGTGCCCCGCAGGCGGTTGACGATCAGGGTGTTCAGGGCCTCGCCCTCCACATCCTCAGCCACGATGACCAGCTTCTTGCCGGACTGGACCAGCTGCTCCAGCAGGGGCAGGATGTCGGCGATGACGGAGATCTTCTTATCGGTGATGAGGATATAGGCGTCATCCACGACGGCTTCCATCTTCTCCATGTCGGTGGCCATGTAGGGGGTGATATAGCCGCGGTCGAACTGCATGCCTTCCACGACCTCGGAATAGGTCTCAGCGGTCTTGGATTCCTCAATGGTGATAACGCCGTCGGAAGAAACCTTCTCCATGGCGTCGGCGATCAGCTTGCCGATCTCCTCGTCGCCGGAGGACACGGCGCCGACGCGGGCGATGTCCTTGGAGCCGTCCACGGTCTTGGCCTGCTTCTTGACCTCGGCCACGGCGGCCTCCACGGCTTTGGCCATGCCCTTCTTCACCACGATGGGGTTGGCGCCGGCGGCCAGGTTCTTCAGACCCTCGTGGATCATGGCCTGGGCCAGCAGGGTGGCGGTGGTGGTGCCGTCGCCGGCAACGTCGTTGGTCTTGGTGGAAACTTCCTTCACCAGCTGGGCGCCCATGTTCTCAAAGGGGTCCTCCAGCTCCACTTCCTTGGCGATGGTCACGCCGTCGTTGGTGATGAGGGGAGCGCCGTACTTCTTGTCCAGGACCACGTTGCGGCCCTTGGGACCCAGCGTGACCTTGACGGTATCGGCCAGAGTGTTGACGCCGGCTTCCAGGGCCTTACGGGCCTCGTCGCCGCGCTTGATGAGCTTAGACATGATGAACTACCTCCAAAATTAAAGATGATTCGCAAAAGCGAAATAGTGTATAGTGGTTTGCCTTAGTCGACGATAGCCAGGATGTCGTTCTGGCGGACGACGACGTACTCCACGTCCTCCAGGGTGACCTTGGTGCCGGCATACTGGCTGGTGATGACCTTGTCGCCGGGCTTCACGGTCATGACAACGTCCTTGCCGTCCACATTGCCGCCGGGACCGACGGAGATGACTTCGGCCACGGAGGGCTTCTCCTTGGCGGAGCCGGTCAGGATGATGCCGCCCTTGGTGGTCTCCTCGACCTCAACCATTTTCAGGATGACACGATCTGCAAGCGGAGTGAGTTTCATTTGGGGTTCCTCCTTAAGAATATAAAAATTTTTGAAAAAACAAGTTCAGCGTTAGCACTCAGTTCCATCGAGTGCTAACGCTGCTATATTAGCGCAACTGGTCCCGTTTGTAAAGGGGAAATTGCGGAAAAGTTATGAAGAATTTGTAAATGTTCCCGCCAGCCCTTCACCGGGCGGTGGCGTTGGGACTGCATCCCTTGGGGCCGAAGAAGTTCAGCCGCTTGTCCGACAGGGTCAGCACCACTTCCCGGCTTTGGAAGCACTCTCCGTCCAGGCAGGTCGTCAGTTCCTCCCCGCTTTGGATGCGGACGGTCCGGGCGGTGCTGACCCGCACCAGCTCCTTGGGCAGCAGGCGGTAGTCCCCGGCGGAATAGACGCTGAACAGCCGGGCGAACTTGCTGCGTCCCACCTGTTTGACCAGGATGGTGTGGAGCACTCCGTCATCCATCCGGGCCTCCGGCACCGGCATGGAGCCGCCGCCGTAATAGCGGCCGTTGCACATGGACACCAGCAAAAAATCGTCCTCCAGCCGCTCGTCGTCCAGCCAGACGGTCCAGTGGCTGCCCACGGGCCGCAGCAGCACGTTGGCGGCCACGGCGGCCAGGTAGCTGCCCCGGCCGGACAGCAGGGGCAGGCCGCTGTACTGGTGGACGCTGTCCGCCACCCGGGCGTCGATGCCGTTGCAGGCGATGGTCAGGCACAGGCGGCCATTGCAGTCGATGAGGTCCAGGGGGAATGGTTCCCCGTCCCACAGGTTTTCCGCGTCTGCAAACTTCTCCGCGTCCGGGCCGAAGTTTTTCAAAAAATCGTTGCCGGTGCCGGTGGGAATGACCGTCATGGCGGCGTTTGCATATCCGGCGATGCCCCCCGCCACCTCGTGGGCGGTGCCGTCGCCGCCGCAGGCATAGATACGCAGCGCTTCGCCGCTTTCCGCCAGCTTCCGGGCCATCTCCACGGCGCCGCCGGGGCGGTCCGTCAGCATACAGGCGCACTCCAGGCCGTGGCAGTCCCGCAGGCGGTCCGCCATGTGGTAAATGCGGGCGGTCTGGTCCCGCTTTCCCGCGTTGGGATTGATGATGAATACATGCTTCACCAGGACATCCCCCCTGTTTCTCTCTTTATTTTCCGTACATAAATGCGTCGCACTTGAGCATTCCGTTGTAGAGCTTGCGCTTTTTGTCCGCCGGGCGGCCGAAGCACCGCTCAAACTCCGTGTGGGAGGAGAGCACCACCACCCGCCACTTAGGCGGCAGGTCCCGGAGGGCACGGCCAAACACCCGGTACAGCTCCTCCGCCTCCTTCTTCTCCAGCAGGCGCTCGCCGTAGGGCGGGTTGGTGACCAGCTGGCCGTACTCGCTGTCCCGGTGGAATGTTCCCGCGTCCGCCACCTCGAAGCGGATGCAGTCCTCCACGCCGGCCAGCTCCGCGTTGTGCTTCGCCAGCTCCACGGCCTTGGGGTCGATGTCGCCGCCCCAGATGTCGTAATGCCCATGGAACTCCTTGTCCATGGCCTCCTCGGCGGCATCCAGCCACAGCTTGGAGTCCATGTTCTTCCACTTCTGGGCGGCAAAGCTCCGGTCCAGGCCCGGTGCCCGGTTCTTGGCGATGAGGGCCGCCTCGATGGGAATGGTGCCGCTGCCGCAGAAGGGGTCGCAGAAGGGGTCCTTCCCCCGGTAGCGGGCGATGGTCACGAGAGCCGCCGCCAATGTCTCCCGCAGGGGGGCGCCCATGTTCTGGGCCCGGTAACCCCGCTTGTACAGTCCCTCGCCGGAGGTGTCCAGATACAGCGTGGCGGTGTCCTTCACGATGGAAAACTGAATTTGATAGCGGCTGCCGGTCTCCGGCAGGGTCTCGCAGCCGTACGCGTTCCCCAGCCGCTTGGCGGAGGCCTTTTTCACGATGGCCTGGCAGGCGGGCACGGAGTGGAGGGCGGAGTTGATGGAATAGCCCTTCACGGGGAACTCGCCGTCCCGGGGGATATAATCCTCCCAGGGCAGGGCCAGCACCCCCTGGAACAGCGCCTCAAAATCCGGCGCCGGGAAGGAGCCCAGCTCCATCAGCACCCGGGCACCGCAGCGCAGGTTGATATTCAGCCGGGCAATATCCGCCATCGTCCCCTCGCAGTGGACCCGGCCGTTCTCCGCCCGTACAGTTTGTAATTGCAGGCGCTTCATCTCGTCCGCCACCAGGGCTTCCAGCCCGAACAGGCAGGGCACCGTCAGTGTCATGGCCCGCACCTCCTTTGTTTCCAGTCGTTTTCCGGGACCAGTATATCAGAAAATACCAGCCTTCGCAACGGCGGGATTTTCTTGCGTCCATATGGGGCATATGGTATATTGTTTTCAAAGGACAAACACGCGATTCCGAAAGAAGGAATTCATGAAGCTGTTCCAGGCCGTCAAGTGGGCCATGACCATCGGCGCGGCGGGGCCTGGTTTTCTGGATGCTGTACGGTGTGTATGTGCTGGTGGTGCTGTTCGTCTGGGGCGTCACGGGAAAGGGAACCGGAACGCGGGCCGGGACTTTGACCCGGCAGCGGACAACCAAAAGCTGGATGAGACCAAAGCGCTCATCCTGGAGCAAAGCCGTTGGAGCGCGTATTGGGCCATGAGAAAATGACAGGAAAAGCGCCGTTCCGGAGTTGTGCGGGGCGGCGCTCTTTGTAACCGAAATGAAATGCTTTTCCCGTTCGGGGCATGATATGATGGTCTCGAGCTTACGGAAACGCGGATAGGAGGAACTATGAATGTGATGAGTTGGCTCTGGCTGGGGGCGGCGGTGCTGTTCGGCGTTGTGGAGGCTCTCACCGCCGGACTGGTGTCCATCTGGTTCGTGGCCGGCGCCGCGGCGGCCCTGATCGGGGCACTTCTGGGTGCGGGCACCGGCGTCCAGGTGGCGCTGTTTCTGGCGGTGTCCGCCGCGGCTCTGGCGGCCACGCGGCCTCTGGTGCGGCGGTTCACCAAGGACGGCACCGTGGCCACCAACGCGGACCGGGCTTTGGGCGAGACCGCCAAAGTCACGGAGGCCATTGACAACGCCGCTTCCACCGGCGCCGTCTATGTGGACGGCAAGACCTGGACGGCCCGCAGCGCCGACGGCAGCGTCATTCCCGCCGGGGCCACAGTACAGGTGCTGCGAATGGAAGGCGTCAAGCTGTTTGTGAAAAAAATTAAGGAAAATGTGGAGGTAGCATCATGAATTTCGGTTGGATCGTCCCTGCCATTCTGGTGGTTTTGCTGCTGGTGGTCATCATCAGCAACATCGTCATCGTCCAGCAGTCCCGGGCCTATGTAGTGGAGCGGCTGGGCGCTTTCCGGGCCGTTTGGAACGTGGGCCTGCATCTCAAGGTGCCCTTTATTGAGCGCATCGCCAAAAAGGTATCCCTCAAGGAGCAGGTGGCGGATTTTGCTCCCCAGCCCGTCATCACCAAGGATAACGTCACCATGCAGATCGACACCGTCATCTATTTCCAGATCACGGACCCCAAGCTGTACACCTACGGTGTGGAGCACCCCATGAACGCCATCGAGAACCTGACGGCCACCACCCTTCGCAACATCATCGGCGACATGGAGCTGGACCAGTCCCTCACCAGCCGCGACATCATCAACTCCCGGATGCGGGCCATTCTGGACGAGGCCACGGACCCCTGGGGCATCAAGGTCAACCGGGTGGAGCTGAAAAACATCATCCCGCCCAAGGAGATCCAGAACGCCATGGAGAAGCAGATGAAGGCGGAGCGGGAGCGCCGGGAGTCCATCCTCCAGGCGGAGGGCACGAAGCAGTCCCAGATCCTGGTGGCCGAGGGCGAAAAACAGTCCGCCATCCTGCGGGCCGACGCGGAGAAGCAGGCCGCCATTTTGAAGGCCCAGGGCGAAAAGGAGGCCCGCATCATGGCCGCCGAGGCCGAGGCCCAGGCCATCATGCAGGTGCAGAAGGCCCTGGCCGACTCCCTGAAGCTCCTGAACGAAGCCGCCCCCAACGACCAGGTGGTAAAGCTGAAGGCCCTGGAGGCCATGCAGAAGGTGGCGGACGGCAAAGCCACGAAGATCATCATCCCCAGCGAGCTCCAGGGGTTGGCGGGCCTTGCCGCCAGCGCCAAGGCCGTCTTTGAGAGCGAGGACCCCAAGGCGGAATAACCGCATACGCAAAGGAGCCGCGGCAGACGCCGCGGCTTCTTTTTACCACACTTGTGTCACAGCTGCTCCCGCAGCACCTGGCCCAGGCGCCGGATGCCCTCCATGATGCTGGCCTCGTTGGCGTTGGAGAAGTTCAGCCGCAGGGTGTTGGTGGTGCTGCCGCCGGCGAAGAAGGTATGGCCGGGGATGTAGGCCACCTTCCGCTCCACCACCTGGGGCATGATGGCGGCGGTGTCAATGCCCTCCGGCAGGGTGACCCAGAGAAACAGGCCGCCGTGGGGATGGGTCCAACGGGAATCTTCCGGGAACTCCTGTTCCATGACCGACAGCATCAGATCCCGCCGGGAGCGGTACAGGGCGTTGAGCTTGCGGATGTCGGCATCCAGGTCGTTGTCCGCCAGATAGGTGTCCACCATCATCTGGATGTAGGTGCTGGCCTGGAGGTCTGTGCCCTGCTTGGCGGTCTCGAACATGGCCAGCAGCTCCGGGGAGGCCGCCAGCCAGCCCAGGCGGATGCCGGGGCTGAGAATTTTGGAAAAGGAGCCCATGTACACCACATTTCCCTGGGTGTCCATGGACCGGAGGGTGGGGAGGCTCTCCCCCTCGTAGCGCAGCTCGCCGTAAGGGTTGTCCTCCAGGATGGGCAGGTGGTACTGCTCCGCCAGGGCCAGCAGGCCCTTCCGCCGCTCCAGGGACCAGGTGCGGCCGGTGGGGTTTTGGAAGGTGGGAATGACATAGATGAGCTTGGCCCGGGGATTGGCGGCCAGTTTCCGCTCCAGGTCCTCCAGGATCATACCGTCGTCGTCGGTATCGATGGGCAGAAAGCCGCACTCGTAGGACTGGAAGGTGGACAGCGCCGCCGTATAGGTGGGGTCCTCGCACACCACCAGGTCGCCGGGGTCCAAAAACAGCTTTCCCGCCAGGTCCAGCCCCTGCTGGGAGCCGTTGATCATCAGGATATTTTCCGGTCCGCAGGCCATGCCCTCCCGGCGGTGGCGGGCGGCGATCTTCTCCCGCAGGGGAAGCCATCCGTCAGAGGGGCCATATTGCAGGGCCGTGGGACCCGCCGTGGCCAACACCTTGTCGGAGGCGGCCCGCATGGCCTCCACAGGGAACACCTCCGGCGCCGGCATTCCGCCGGCAAAGGAGATGATGTCCGGCCGGGCCGTCAGCTTCAACGTCTCCCGGACCACAGAGGAGTCCATCAGCTCCGTGCGCTTTGCAAATCGAATATCCATACAGGGTCCTCCCTTTTCAAATTCTCCCACGGCCAACGGCAAGGCCGTCCTTATAAATCAAGACGGAGCAAGGGCGCTCACCATGAGCGCCCTTGCTCCGTCTTTTGATTGTGGATTATTATAGAGCGAATCCCTGCCTCCGTCAAGCGCTCAGAGCATATCCCGCGAAATCCCGGAAAACCTCCCGCAGGCGGCCGAAATTTTTGTGTTTTTTGCACACATCCCCAGGCTGTTGCCCTGCTGTCCTTGATTTTTTTGAAACTTTTTCTTACATTTTCCCTGAAAAATATGGTAAACTAAAGATGCAGCGTGCGGTCCGGCAGACGTAAGTCCAGTTGCCGGCCCGCGCGTTTTTTGTATAGGAAGGCAACACCGCACAAATGCATCGGCGGGAAGGAGAAGTCAGATGTTTCAAGCAGGAGATTTAGTCGTATACGGCTCCACCGGTGTCTGCCGCGTGGAGGGCATCACCCAGCCCGGCACCTCCGGAACCGACCGGGACAGGCAGTTTTATCTGCTCAAGCCCTTGCAGCAGGACGGCGTCATCTACACGCCAGTGGACAATGCGAAGGTGCCCATGCGGCCTGTGATCTCCCAGGAAGAGGCCGAGGCCCTCATCGACTGCATCCCCACCATCCGGGCGGAGGCCTACCACGGCCCCACCCTCCAGGCCCTGGCCCAGCACTACCAGTCCGCCGTCCGTACCCACGAGTGCCGGGACCTGGTGGAGCTGATGATGTCCATCTATGTCAAGCGCCAGCAGGCGGAAGCCCAGAAGCGGCGGCTGGGCATGGTGGATGAGCGGTTCATGAAGCAGGCGGAGCGGCTTTTGTACGGAGAGCTCTCCGTGGCACTGGGTATCCCCTTTGATCAGGTGGAGCCATACATCGCCCGCCGGGTGAACGGCGGCGCACCCGATGAAAGCGGGACATAAAAGAGCGGGCACGGCGTGCCCGCTCTTTTTCTGCATTTTTTCACTTATTTCGGCGCCAGCTCGGGGTTGATCTCGTCCAGCCAGGGGACGATGTCCCGGATGTCGCTGATGACAAGGTCCGGCTTTTCCGCGTCGGCGGCCACATCGGCGTCCTTCTCCGCGGAGAGGTAGGAGCCGATCTGCACGGCCTTGGCAAAGCCCGCCCGCTTGGAGCCGATGATGTCCCGGGAGACGGTGTCGCCCACATAGACGCACTCCGCCGGCACCACCTGCATCTGATGCATGGAGATGCGGAACAGTTCCTGGTGGGGCTTGCGATAGCCGGTGACGCTGGACACCGTCACATCCTCCATATACTTGCGGATGCCGTAGTCCTCCAGCACGTTGAACACGTTGTACAGCGAGGCGTTGTTGGAGATGACGCCCAGGTGGTAGCCCCGGGACTGCAACGCCTGGAGCATTTCCTCCACGCCGGGGCGCAGCTCCCGGTGGTAATAGGTGACCTCCCACAGGTTGGCCAGCTCCTCGGCAATGGCCTCCAGCTTCTCCCGGTCAAAGCCGAATTCCTTCAGATAATAATCCGGCCAGATCTCCTCCGGCTTCAGCTCCCGCATGGCGGGCTCGCTCCAGTTCTTGTACGCCTTCAGTCCGGCCATGACCCGGCGGTCAAATTCCACCGCGTCGCAGCCGGGCTCCAGGCCGTGGGCCCGCAGGGTCTCCTGCAGCTTCACCATGACCTCCGCCTGCGTCTCCTTGTTGTTCCAGATGTCTTCCAGGGTCCCGCCCATGTCAAATAATACGGTCGTCAGCATTGGTATGCCTCCTCAAAGATTTATTTTGAAAGGGCGCAGGACGCCCAAACCGCGTTGTGGTCAGACAGCTCCCGTCCGGTGAACCGGGCCAATGCGGAACCGGGGACCGCAAAGCCGCAGTCCTCCGTCTGCGTGGAGATGGTCCGGCTCTCCCGCACCTGCGCTCCCCGCACCAGCAGCCAGTCCAGCCGCAGGTCCAGGTGGCGCTCGCCCACGCTGTCCCGGCAGGTGGGAAGCGGCGGCAAGGGCTTGCGGCGGGTGGCAATGGGGTGGTCCGGCACTGCCAGATAGCCGGCGGCCGCCGCCGCGCCAAGGCAGCCCTCCCACCGGGCCACATCTTCCAGGCAGCGGCGCTGGAGCCCCGCGTCACCGGCAATCTCCTGAATGGCGTCCTTATCCCGGCCGTCGAAGGTGTTGGTGTTCAGGTCGCCGCCCAGGATGACCGGCATACCGGGGAACATCTCCTCCGCCGCGGCCAGCACCGCCTCCAGCTGGGCCTGCCGTCCGGGGCCGTGGGTGCGGTTTTCCAGGTGGATGGTGGCCACGCCCACCGGCGTGCCCGCCACATCCAGCTCCGCCAGAATGGCCAGGCGGCCGCCGATGCGGCGCTGGCGGTCAAAGTACCAGTTGTACTGCTCCGGCAGGCTCAAAACCTTCGCCCGGGTGATGGGCCAGCGGGAGAAGATGGCGTTGCCGTGGAAGCCCTTGGGGTCCTCCCCGTTCACCAGCTCGATAAATTCCAGGCCGAACACATAGTTCATGCCCAGCCGCTCCGCCAAAAGGCGGGTGGTATCCCGGCAGCCGGAGCGGACGCAGCCGTCATCCAGCTCGTTGGCAAGGATCACGTCAAAGGGCTGCACCGCCGGGCAGGTCTCCAGGAAATCGCCCAGCTCCTCCAGGCAGACGCCCCGTTCCATATTGAACACCAGCATCCCCAGGGCCTCCGGCCTTTCCGCCGGCGGAGAGACCAGATTGTGGACCTCCGCCTGGGAAAACTGCGGGATCTGGTCCATGACCTCCTTCTGCGGGGCGTGGTCCAGCAGCGCTCCCAATCGCTGCCGTTCTTCATTGGGTATCCCGTTCATGGTCGTACCTCCTCAAATTTGGTTTGCCGTGTACGGGGGTCCATGCAGCTGGAACGGATCATCAGCTCCGGCCGGAGCAGGTCCACCGTTTGTTTCCTCTCCCCTTCGATCTGCTCCACCAGGCGGTCCACGGCGATGCGGCCCTGGCGGAATTTTTTCTGCGACACAGTTGTCAGATGGATCCGCGGCAGGGCGGTAAAGGAAATATTGTCGTATCCCACCAGGGATACATCGTCCGGTATGGAGATGCCGCACTCCTCCGCCGCCTCCATGACCTTCAGCGCGGTCACATCGGAAAAGGCGAAAATGGCCTCCGGCAGGGGGCCTTCCCTGCGAAACATCTCCAGCGCCGTCTCATAGCTCCAGTTCCGCATCAAGCCCACATCCGCCGGTGCCGCCAGGTCCCGGCCCTTCAGGCCGGCCTCCTCCAGCGCCCGGTGAAAGCCGCGGATGCGCAGAGTCCGAGTCCGGGAGGTGGTCCGTCCGCCGAAAAACAAAATATCCCGGTGGCCAAGGCCCACCAGATAGCGGGCGGCCTCGTAAGCACCGGCTTCATTATCCGCCATGACGTAGCTGCAGTCCTCGCCGTGGTTCACCCCGATGTACACACAGGGCAATCCCCCCAGCAATTCCTTGTGGCGGGCCTGGGACGCGGGAGACAGGGCGGAGATGATGACGCCGTCGATCTGGCGGGACAAAAAGCCGTCGATCCCCTTGAGCTCCTGCTCCTGAATGCGCATGGAATTGCTCAGCAGCATCCGGTAGCCCCGCTCCGCCGCCTGCCGCTCGATGGCGGTGGCCATATCGGCAAAGTAAGGGTTGGAGACGTCCGGAACGATGACACCAATGGTATGGGTGGACTGCCCGGCAAGACCCCGGGCCGCCGCGTTGGGCACATAGCCCAGCTGGATACAGGCGGAGCGCACCTTTTCCTTCGTCTCCCGGCTGATCTCCGGACGGTCATCCAATGCCCGGGAGACTGTGGCAAAGCTGACGCCCGCCAGGGCGGCCACATCCTTAATCGTCGCTCTCTTCTTCATCGTCTTCGTAAAGCAGCATCGCCTCCTCCTGGGCGGAGCGGAAAGCTGGCGGTGTGCCCGGTCCGGCCTCTGGGCCGAACAAGGCCTCCTCCGGCGTGACCTCCGGCTCTTTTTCCACAGGTTCCGCAGGGGGCTCCGGCTGCGGAGGGGGAGGTGCCTTGCGGGGCGGCTTCTTGGCCGCTTCCTTTTCCATGGCTTCCCGCAATTCCTCCTGAATGGTCTTTCTATGGTTCAGCGCGGGATTGGCGCGCTTCATTTTCAAGTAAATGGGCCAAGCCGCGGCATTGCCCACCAACACGGGGGCCAGGCCAAACATGGCAATGAGCCACAGCATATTCCCCCGTGCCGGCTGATCCAGCATGAGCGCTGCGGCGCAGAACATCATAAATACCACTGCCAGACCGGCAAAGCCATAGGGCGCCACCCGTTTGTCCGGCAGCAAAAACTCCAGGCAGCACACAGCGGTGCCTGCCAGGGCAATGACCAGGGCGTGGATGACCGTGGTGGCGATCTCGCTGTCCAGCCGCACCGCGTGATACAGTGGGTCCGTCAGCAGGGCATACGCGATGCCGAACACCGCCAGGTCCAACAAAGCCGCTCCCAGAGCGGCCAGAACGATGGGACTTTTTCTCCGGTTCTTTTTATCAATAAAAAAGCTCATGGGGCCTCACTTTTCCGCGGGGATACGCGGACATTTCAGGAAAAAGAAGCGGCGGGCGGACATCCGCCCGCCGCTTGCAGCTTATACAAAGGGACGCTCAGCCGGCTGTAAAATCAGCCCAGCTTCTGCCAGAAGTCACGGACCGTATTGTACTCATAGTAGATCTCGTCGGCGTCGAAGTGAGCCACGTTGATCTCGGAGTAGGGGATGGAACCCTCGGCGGGCTCGATATCATCACGGACAGGCCAGCCGCCCAGGGTGTTGAAGGGCTGATAGCCGGAGGTATCGCCGTCGATGCCGCCCATCATGAAGCGGATCAGCAGCTTGGCGGCGGCGGGATGCTCGCAGCCTTCCACAACGTACAGGGTGTTGATGGCAGGGATGCCGGTGTTGGGATACAGGTTCACGGAGTTCAGCACCCAGCCGTTCTCCTCAGCCTTGCGCAGCTTGGAGGAAGCGCTGAAGCCCACGGGGGGATCGGACTGGCCGGGGGTACCGACAGCCTCGGCGCACTCGTCGGAGGAGGCGCAGAAGATGGGCTGGTTGTCATGCAGGCGCTTCAGGAACTCATAGCCGGCGTTCTCGCAGCCGTCGGACAGGACCAGCTTCTCGCCGTACAGCTCCTCATAAGCGGTAGCCAGCTTGTCAGGCTCCTCGCCCACGCAGAAGCCGGTGATCCAGGAGCCCCAGGACAGGTTGTCCAGAGGATTCTGCATGGTGATCTTGCCCTTCCACTGGGGCTCGGTCAGCTGCCAGATGTTGGTGATGGGAGAGCCGTCGGGATACGCCTCAGTGTTGTAGAACAGCTGGGTCAACTCGATGTACATGGGGGTGGCGGTGGCGGTGAGAGCGGGATCAATGTGCTCGAAGATATCAGCGGGCTTGAAGTTGTAGAAGACCTTGTTGGCCACATACTCCTTGTACATGGAGCCGTCCTGGTCCTTGATGTGGACCACGTCGGCGTTCTTCACGCCAGCTTCATACTCACGGGTGACCTTCTCCAGCAGCTCGTTGGTGGAGATGTCGAAGGCCACGCACTCCAGGCCGGGATACTTGGCCATGAAGGCGTCGGCAACCTTGCCGCAGCGGGAGGAGATGGAGTACAGCGTCACAGTGGCGCCCTCCTCCAGGGCCTGCTGGTACAGTTCCTCATCGGTCTCGTCGGTGTTGTAAATACCGGAGCTCTTCTCCCAATCCGTCAGCTCGGATTCCGCGGGAGTTTCGGCGGGGGTCTCAGCCGGGGTCTCGGCGGGGGTCTCCTTGCTGCCGCCGCAGGCGGTCAGGCCAAAGAGCATGACCACAGACAAAAGACCTGCCAGCCATTTCTTGTGCTTCAACATGTTCTTTTCCTCCTTGTTCTTCTTTCCAAATCGTATTTGATGCGGCATCCGCCGCGGAGGCACATTTATTACACGCAGTACTTAATGAGGTTTTCGGTATTGGTGTCAAATACGTTGACCTTCTTGGGATTAAAGCCCAGGTAGACCTTCTCGTCGCTGGCGTAGTGGGTGGAGCCCAGCTCCTTCACCGTCAGCATATCGCCGCCCACCCGGACCGTCACCAGCGTCTCGGAGCCGGCGGGCATGCCGGAGTAGACGTGGCCCTCGATGCGGTGCTCATCGTCAGCGGTGCGGCTGATGGTCAGCTGCTCGGGCCGGATGCCCAGGGTGATGTCCAGCTTGCCGCTCTGCGCCGCGTCGGGCGTCATGTCCGCCCGGTCGAAGCTGATCTGGCCCACGGAGCTCTCCGTCACCATGCCGGCGGCGTCGGCCGTGGCGGTGCCCTTGACAAAGTTGATGCTGGGGTTGCCGATGAAGTCGGCGGTGTACAGGTTCACGGGGTTGTCATACAGCTCCAGGGGAGGGGCCACCTGGACCAGCTCGCCCTTGCGGAACAGGGCGATCTTGGTGGACATGGTCAGGGCCTCCACCTGGTCGTGGGTCACGTAGATGATGGTGGTGCCGGTCTCGTGGTGCAGCCGCTTCAGCTCGGCCCGCATGTCCACGCGGAGCTTGGCGTCCAGGTTGGACAGGGGCTCGTCCAGCAGCAGCAGACGGGGCTCGGACACGATGGCACGGGCGATGGCGACGCGCTGCTGCTGGCCGCCGGACAGCTCCGTGGGATACCGCTTGGCGTACTCGCCGATCTGCATCCGCTCCAGGGCGCTGGCCACCTTCTTGGCGATGACATCGCTGGATTCCTTGCGGATCTTCAGGCCGAAGGCCACGTTGTCGAACACGGTCATGTGGGGCCACAGGGCGTAGGACTGGAACACCAGGTTCAGATTCCGCTTGCTGGGGGGCGCGAAGTACGCCTCCGCCGCGTTGACGATCTCCTTGCCGTCCATGTGGATGAAGCCGCTCTGGGGCTTTTCCAGGCCGGACACCACACGCAGCGTGGTGGTCTTGCCGCAGCCGGAGGGGCCCAGCAGCGTCATGAAGTCGCCGTCCTCAATGGTCAGGTTCAGGTCCTTCAGCACGTGGTTCTTGCCGTAAAATTTATCGATATGAGTCAGTTCGATCTTGCTCATGTTTTCGTCTCCTCTCTATATTCTCTCAGCCCGCCATGCTCTTGGCAAGGTCGGCGTCTCCGAAGATATTCGCCAGCGCGTACACCAGGAACACGATGGAGAACATCACGATGGCCACGCAGTCAGACGCCTGCGGGCAGTTCTGGTTTTGGTACTGGAACGCCAGATACGGCAGCGTGGAGGTCTTGGGCGTCATGATCAGGATGATCAGGTCCAGTTCCTTCATGATGGAGACGAAGATCAGCATAAAGCCGGAGATGAAGCCGCCCTTGGACAGCGGGAACACGATCTTGGCGAAGCGCTTGAAGAAGCCGGCGCCTTCGATCATGGCCGCCTCCTCCAGCTCGCCGCTGATCTGCAGCATGTTGGAGGTGCCGGCGCGGGAGGCGAAGGGCAGGTGCTTGACCACGGAGGTCAGCGTCAGCAGGGCGAAGGTTCCGTACAGGGCGGGCACCAGCTGCACGCCGAACAGGGTCTGGGGCTTGGAGAACATGCTCAGGTAAATGCCGCCGAAGGCCACGGAGGGGATCAGGTAGGGGATGAACACCAGCTGCTCCACCAGTCTGCCGTGGAACTTGCCGCGGCCCTTGGCGCAGATGTAGCCCAGCATCTGGCCGAAGAGGGTGCCGAACACACCGTTGACGATCGTCAGCTTCAGGGAGTTGATGAGGGAGTTCTGGAAGTTGCTGTTCTTGAAGATGCCGGGCACGCCCTCCATGATGTTGGGATTGCCCTCGCCGATCCAATAGTACAGCGTGAAGTTATCCAGGGAGTACACGCCTTCCTTGAGCATGCAGCTCTCGACAATCAGGATGACCACCGGCATGATGATGCCGACGATGAAGAAAATGAACAGGATGATGGTGACGATGGGCTTCCAGCCGCCCAGGCCGATGAGCGTGGACCGGCCGCCCTTGCCGCCCACGGTGGCGTAGGACTTCCGGGTGCCGATGAGCTTCTGGTTGATGAACACGGACAGCGCCGCGATGCAGATCATCAAAATGGCCATGGCGAAGGCCGTCTGGGTGTTCTGGGATTTGGAGTTGGAGTACAGCTCGCTGGACAGCGTCCGGAAACCGACGGGAGAGCCCAGGTAATTGATGGTGCCGAAGGTGCCGATGGCCTTGGAGAAGGTCAGGATGACGGCGGACAGCATGGCGGGCATCACCAGGGGCAGCGTGATCTTCCGCAGGATCAGGGCCTTGCTGGCGCCTTGGATCTCGCCCATCTCCTCCAGCTCGGAGTTGACGGAGTTCAGCGCTGCGGAGACCAGCAGGTATGTATAAGCGTAATAGTGCAGCGTCAGTACGATGATGATGGCTATGGCGCCGTATGCCACCGGCGACAGCAGCGTTTCGATCATCTCGTTGGAAACGCCCATGTTCGACATGATGGAGGCCACAAAGCCGGCCGAGCCGCCGACACGGGGCGTCTTGAACATACTCAGCCAGGCCTGAGACTTTACCCAGGAGGGAATCATGTAGGGGATGATGACCGCCAGGGAGAAGAAGGGCTTAAAGGGCAGGTCGCTGCGGACCATGAGCCACGCCAGAACGGAGCCCAGCACGATGGCGCAGACGGAAACACCGACGCCGATCAGCAGGGAGTTCAGCAAAGGCTTGATGAGCAGGTTCATGGACAGGTCACTGGCCAGCAGCCGCTTCCAGTAATAGAACGTGAACTCGCCCGGTACGCCGCCCGGCACGTTGCGCAGATCGCGCTGGGACAGCTGGAAGGTCGTGGACAGCATGTCCACCAGCGGGAAGATGATCAGATACACCAGCAGGACGATGGCGATCAATACGATCACATTGTACGGATTCGTCACCACTGCCATGACCTGGTTTTTCAGCCGCCTGGACTTGGAATAATTTTGCTCATTTGGTTTCATCGCGTGCAGGTACCCTCGCTTTCCTAGTTCTAATGGCCCGCTTACGGCCGGATTTTATGCAAACGTTTCCGTTCCCACGGTCATACCTTACCATTTTATTTGTAAAATTGTCAATAGAACTTCCGCATTTTCCATATATTCGTGTATGAAGTTCTTCTTTTTTTGTGCGTTTTGTATAATATCTTCTATGGCTCATATTTGTTATAATGTAGCCAAAAATACCGGATATTTCACAATTTTTCCCTGTTTTTGCAAGTTTCTACCCGTATCTTTTTATGTGTGTCCCCTGTCTTTCAGGCAGACCTCCGCCGTTTTTCTCCCCGTTTATATGCAGCGGCTTTGTGTTTTTCCGTTTTCTTGCAAACGTTACCGGAAATCAATACTCTCATTCAGTCAGGAGGATCTCCATGCAGCGCGTCACAATCAAGGATATCGCCCGGCTGGCCGGCGTCTCCGTCACCACGGTCTCCCGGGCCCTTAACCACGGGCCGGAAATCAGTCCGGAGACCCGGGAGCGTATCCTGCGCATCTGCCGGGAACAGGGCTACCGGACCAATTTGCTGGCCCGCAGCCTCATTTCCAGCCGCACCAATGTGCTGGGCCTGATTCTGCCGGACATCGCCAATCCCTTTCACGCCACCCTGTCCTTCAATATCGAAACGTACGCCCGGGAACTGGGCTACCAGGTAATGCTGTGCAGCGGCCGTCCCGGTGACGGGCAGATCGAATCCCTCATCGACTTTCTCATCGGCCAGCGGGTGGACGGCATCCTCCTCAGCAGTGCCAGCGACCAGGCCCGGTATCTGCTGCGCCGCTACCGGGACGTACTGCCCTCCGTGCTGCTGGGTGCCTGCGTACCGGAGGCCTCCGGCATCCGGGTGAATTCTGTCAGTACGGATAATTTTGTGGGTGGCCGCATCGCGGCGGAGTATTTCCACCGCCTGGGCCACCGGGATGTGGTGTATCTGGGCCTGCGGCGGGGCAGCGTCACCCACACCCTGCGGCACGGCGGCTTTCTCACCGCCGCCCGGGAGCTGGGTATGCAGGTGACCACTGTGGAAAATCCGAATCCCTCCTCCTCCATCTCCAGCGGCTATCAGATGGCCCGCCGCCTGTTTGCGGCCCCGTTCTCCCAGACGGCACTTTTCGCGGCCTCCGACGCGGTGGCCCTCGGCGTCATTCAGGCGGCGGATGAGGCCGGCATCGCCATCCCGGAGCGGCTTTCCATCCTGGGCTTCGATGATATTGAATACGCCGCCCTGCCCAATATCCGCCTGAGCACCCTGTCCCGAAACACCTCTTTGATGGCCCGGGCCTCCGTGCGGCTGCTGCTGGAGCTGGTGGACAGCGACTCCCGGGACGAATACACCGGCAAGCTCATCACACCCACCCTGGTGGAGCGTGCCACCTGCGCCCCGTATTCCGGCTGAATATAAAAAGCTCCCCGCCAAGCGGGGAGCTTTTTTCTGTATTACGGCAGGTAGTTCAGGGGGTTCTTGGCAACGCCGTTGTAGCGGATCTCAAAGTGGCAGTGGTTGCCGGTGGAGTTGCCGGTGGAGCCCACCCGGGCAATCTGCTGGCCCTTGTACACATGCTGGCCTACCGAGACGGTGAGGCTGCTGTTGTGGCCGTAGTAGGTCTCGTAGCCGTTGCCGTGGTTGATGCGGACCAGGTAGCCATAGCCGCTCATCCAGCCGGCGTAGGTGACGGTGCCGCCGTCGGCCGCGTAGACCGGCGTACCCCGGGGCGCCGCGATGTCGATGCCCTTGTGGTTGGTGGAGCCGATGCCGCCGGGAGAAGACCGGGAGCCGAACCGGGAGGTGATGCGTCCGGTGACCGGCCAGCGGAAGGTGCCGGTGGGCAGCCAGGTGGGCCGCTCCTTGGTGCCCTGGAGCCGCTGCTCCGTCACAGGCTCTTTCAGCGTCACGGAGGACAGCACGGTGCGCTCCGTCTCCTCGCCGTTGACGTAGGTGACGTTGGCCACCACGTCGGCGGCGCCGTACTCGCCGGGAGAGGTCACCTTATAATCGCCCTTGTACAGGGTGTTGGTATCCGTGTATTCGATGTCAAAGTTCACCTCGTCGATGTACCGCTCCCGCTGGACCACGGTCATGGTCAGGTAGGGCACGGAGGCAGACAGGGTCAGAACTTCGCCGATTTGCAGCTTGTCGATGTTGTAGCCGGGGTTCAAGGCCAGCAGCTCCGCGGAGGTCAGGCCGTTGTTGTTTGCGATCTGGGACCAGGTATCGCCCTTTTTCACCTCATAAGTGACCTCGGCGGTCTTGGTGCTGTACAGGGTCTCCGCCAGGTAGCCCAGATTCATGAGCTCCTCCGTGAGGACGTATTCTTCCTTGACCTCCACGTTCTCCTTGAACTCACAGGAGATGGTATCCTCGTTGGTGGCGGCGGCTTTCAGCTGCGCCAGCAGCTCCTCCAGCGCGCCCTCGTATGGCGTGGCGCCAATGCGCTCGCCGTCCACATACAGGCAGTAGGCCCGGGTCACCATGCCGATCTCCTCGGACAGGTCCTCCTCAAAGGTCTCCTCGTCCACCACATCCTGCCGCCGCATCAGGCCGGAGGAGTACTGAAGCAGAGAGTCGTCGATGGTATATGTGGTGCCCAGCGTCCGGGTGGTCACCTTCTCCAGATTGGAGCAGGCCTCCTCCACGGCCGACTTGGAACTGACGGCGGCGATGACCTCGCCGTCGTAGGTGACGGTGGTGCCCACGGTATAGAAGGAGCAGAACATCACGATAGCCGCAAAGCCGCAGGCCACGCCCAGAAAGGCCGCCGGGTGGATGCGGTGATGCTCGCTCCAGGCCCGGAAGTGGCTCACATGGTGGATGGCCTGCTTGCGGCGGCCCCAGGTGGCCTCCCGCAGGCGGCCGCCTACCATAGGCAGCATACTCCAGACAAACAGCAGCAGCTGAATGGGCGCCCGCTCGGATTCCGGGAAATTTTTGGCCCGCTTCTCCCGGACGATGTGGTGCCAGCGGCGGCGGGTCCGCTGTGCCTTTTTCCGGACCGTCTCGCAGAATTGTGCCGCGGAGCTCCGCGCCGGAGAGGGCGCCGTTTTCCGCCGGGCGGATGAGCGCCGGGGCGTCTCCTCCGTCATGACGGCGGCAGCGGTCCGCGCCGGCTCCCGTTCTTCCCGGGAGGCGTTTTTCTGCGGGGCCGCCTGCTGTTCCTTTGTGAATCTCCTGCCGTTCCTGGCGCTTTGCCGGGAGGCTGGCTTCGCTTTTTTCAGTTTATCGCTCATAACCTCTCCCTGAGAAAGTCGTCAAATTATGCTCTTTCAAAAAAGTAACAATTTGTTACCATTTCATATTACCTTGTTTTTCTGTATACGTCAAGTCCTTTGCCTATGAAAAAGTGTGCCGACAGCTGGTGTTTGGTACTTTTTTCAAACCACAGCATCTGGCACAGGCTTTGTCAGTTTTGCACATTTACCAGAAGAAAAGGTGAATATTCCGTAAATTTTCAGCGTGATATTCCGATTTTCCAATTGACCCGACGGGTCAGTCGTGTATAATGAACTTGGTATGAAGATTTTACCCCAACATATACAATTTTGGAGGAAATGAACATGTTTGAGTTTCTGATCAAAAAGCTGAAGGCCCATCCCCGCAAGATCGTCTTCACCGAGGGCACCGACCCCCGCATTCTGGAGGCTTCCGCCCGTCTGCTGTCCGGTACGTTCCTGACCCCCGTTCTGGTGGGCAACGAGGACGAGATCCAGAAGGCCGCTGAGGAGATTGGCTTCAATATCCGCGGTGCCATTATCATCGACCCCGCCACCTTTGCCGACATGGACAAGATGGTGGACACCATGGTGGAGCTGCGCAAGGGCAAGATGACCGCCGAGCAGTGCCGTGCCGCTCTGATGCAGGCCAACTACTTCGGCACCATGCTGGTGAAGATGGGCTATGCCGACGCCCTGCTGGGCGGCGCCACCTACTCCACCGCCGACACCGTCCGTCCCGCCCTGCAGATCATCAAGACCAAGCCCGGCAGCAAGATCGTCTCCTCCTGCTTCATTCTGGTCCGTCCCTCCGCCACCGGTGACCGCGAGGTCCTGGCCATGGGCGACTGCGCCATCAACATCAAGCCCACCGAGGACGAGCTGGTGGAGATCGCCCTGGAGACCGCCGCTACCGCCAAGGTGTTCGGCATTGACCCCAAGGTCGCTTTCCTGAGCTACTCCACCCTGGGCTCCGGCAAGGGCGAGGATGTGGACAAGATGCGCAACGCCTGCGCCAAGGCCAAGGCCGCCGCTCCCGACCTGGCCATCGACGGCGAGCTGCAGTTCGACGCCGCCGTGTCCCCCACCGTGGCCCGCACCAAGTGCCCCGATTCCAAGGTGGCCGGCCACGCCAACACCTTCATCTTCCCCGACATCAACGCCGGCAACATCGGCTACAAGATCTGCCAGCGCATGGGCTCTTTCGACGCTTACGGCCCCATCCTGCAGGGCCTGAACGCCCCCATCAACGACCTCTCCCGCGGCTGCAACGCCCAGGAGGTCTACTCCATGGCCATCATCACCGCCGGCCTGTGCGAGGACTGAGCGTTCCTAAAATGCATCTGCCGGGACGCCCAAAGGGCGTCCCGGCTCTTTTTCCATTCCGGTTCACAGGCTATGCCAGAGGCCTTGCCGCCGCAAAAGGAAGGACCGCTCCAAAAAGCGGTCCTTCCTTTTGTCATTGTCCACTGACTTTTGCAGGCGGCGGCATACAGGTCTCCCGCCGGATCAGCTCAGCAGGTATTTTTTCGTTGTAAATCTCATGCGTCTTGCTATCGATCAGCTTCATCAGTGTCTCCATAGCAAGTGCGCACAGCTTTTCTTTTGGCTGGGCCAAAGTGGTCAGCTGAATTTTGGGCAGCGAAGCAAATGAAATGTCATCAAATCCAATCAGGGACATCTGCTGCGGAATGTCTATACCAAATTCCATTACCGCCTGGATAATCCCCAGTGCAAAGTGGTCGTTGACGGTCATAATGGCCGTTGGATAAGGCTTCCCGGTCTCCACGCAATGGTTGAAATATGCAATGCCCGTCTGGTATCCGTCTTCGATGCGGCTGCCCTGCGTGATGCTGAATACCTCGTAATGAACATCCACCGCCCGCTGCATAACATCCAAAAACCCCTTTCGGCGGTTTTGGTGGGTAACCGATGACTCGCGCCCCCCGAGAAACGCCATATTACGGTGTCCCAAGCTCAGCAGATAGCGGGCGCCCAGCACAGTCCCGCCATATCCATCCACCGTGATCTTGGAAACGATGCCGTCTGGGATATTATCTCCCAAAAAGAGCGTGGGAATCTTATCAATGTATTTTTGCAGGCTCATATAGGTCTTGTCACCAACGCCGGAAATGACCAATCCGTCCGCTCTCCGCTCCAAAAGAGCCTGGATATTCTGCTCCTCAATATGATAGTCATAAAAGGAGCTGGAAATAAACACATTGAAACCGCGCTGCTTGGCGTCCCATTCGATATGGCGAATCAACTCTCCGAAATAAACATTGGAGATGTCCGGCACAATGATGCCGATTGCCTTTGACTCATGCTTTTTCAATTGACGCGCAGCCGCATTGCGGGTAAACCCCGTCTGTTGGCACAGTTCCATAATCCGCTCATATGTCTCCGGCCTCACATTTTGGGCGCCATTCAGCGCCCGCGAGACCGTTGTGTGAGACACACCGGCCATTCTGGCGATATCTTTAATCGTCAGATCTCCCATAAGTCGCCTCGCTTTACTGTCAAAAATAATATGCAAACGCTCCCTGAAATGTAAACCGGACCTGGGAATTTCCAGCTTGTCCCAATTTGTCCATATGTTGCTGCATATCATTATTATAATGCTCTTTGTCAACCGTGACCACAAGAATTTTCGGAGCAATCATTTTTTGTGTCTCCTCCGAAAAGTAAAGCGGATTGATGCCGTGGTGGGAGAGCTTCTGAATCATTGGGTGCACCGGCCCGTATCGCTCAAGCGCCATACGAAGCGTTTGGTCCGGGCTGTCTCCTGCCATCAGCGCGATATCGGCTCCCCGATTTTTCAGCAGCCAGATGCTGCTGTCTTCATTGCACGCCTGCTTGTACAGTTCCAACAATGTCATCATTTCCCGCTCGTCCAGGTCCGGCCGGCAAAGTTCTTTTGCTCTGGCGACCGAGCACAAGGGCGCGTCTAGAGGGGGATAGAGGCAGTGCAGCTCAGTTTCTCCAAACGCGAACTTTTTCCCACCGCACGAAGCAGATGTGCACATCTTTGTGCCCGAGCGCTGGAAATACTGGAAAATACGGTGATATTCCCGATAAAATTCGCGGTCTCCAAAAATCGGATAAACAGCCTCATGAAATACAAGGTCTCCGCAGGGGGCTACTAACGCTTCCACCTTGATTTTGTCGATCAGTTGATGAAAGCCTCCGAAGTGGTCTTGATGCAGGTGCGTCAGGATCATCAGGTCCACGGTTTTGATTTTACGCTCCTCCAAAAATTCCAGCAGCGGCTGATGCCCATGCCAGGAGAGTTCTCCGCCATCAAGCACTACGGTCTTTTTCCCCTGTCCGCTGTCCAGGAAGAAAACAGAGCAGTCTGCACGGCCCACATTTAAAATGTGAAGCTCGTTCATACCGTCAGTGTCACCTCATCTCCCGTTCTATATTCCTTTTCTCCGCGATACCGGATCTCCAGCATCCCTTCATCCGCTCGGTTCCGGAGCATCATGCGCATTTCCATGCCCTGGTATTCGATCTCATGGATGGTGGCCCGGACGCCTTCGCCGCCGTTTTCCGCAATGGTCAGGTTTTCCGGCTTGACAGGATAGCTGCCCTCCTTATGGAACACCTCCGCAACACCGGCTCCGTTCCATCTTGCCTGGGAATCTGCGGGAGTAAACACATCCCCCTCCCAGGAGCCGGGAATCAGATTGGAGCGCCCCACAAATTTCGCCACAAACGGCGTCGCAGGCGCGCCATAGATTTCTCTGGGAGTGCCTATCTGCTCAATCTGCCCGTGATTCATCACTACGATCCGGTCCGCCAGCGCCAGAGCCTCCGACTGGTCGTGCGTGACATAAACGACTGTTACCTTCGTTTTTTGGTGGAGCTCTTTGATCTCGCGCCGCATCTCCACCCGCAGCTCCGTATCCAGATTGCTCAGGGGTTCATCCATCAAAAGCAGATCCGGGTTCACGGACAGTGCTCTCGCCAATGCCACGCGCTGGCGCTGGCCGCCGGAAAGCTGGGAGGGCAGCCGCTTTTCCATCCCGGTGAGCCCCACCATTTCAATCAGTTCTTTTACCCGCGTGTCACAATTGCCGCGAATCTCCTGAGACACGAATTTGCTGTTCTTGATGGGAAACTCGATGTTTTTCTTCACGCTCATGTGGGGCCACAAGGCGTACGACTGAAACACCATGCTGATGAATCGCTCATTGGGCGGCAATACGTATTCCTTGTTTGCCACCACCTGTTCGCCGATGCGGATCTCGCCGGCAGACGGCCTGTTAAAACCCGCCAGCAGCCGAAGGAGCGTCGTTTTTCCGCATCCGGAAGGACCTAAAATCGCAATGAATTCCCCTTCTTCGATTTTAAAGCTGATATCGTTCAGCGCCTTAAAACCGTTAAAGTCCATAATAATATTCCGGATCTCCGTACTCATGTCGCATTCCTCCCCGTATACTTTCTAAGGACGGCTGAAACCCAGCGGTAGACTAAGACAAGCGCAAGGATCGTCAGGCAGACCACCGATGAGAGCGCACAGGCATACGTCGTATAGCCCGCGGAAGTATAATTATAAATCACAACGCCCAGCGTTTCAGATCCGGCAGACCACAGCAGGGACGATGTCGTCAGCTCCGTAAGCGCGTTGATGAACACAAGGCCCATGCCGGAAACCGTCGCCGGGAAAATCAGTGGGATAATAACCGCCGTCCATTTTTTCCAGAACCCCGCCCCGCAGATCTCAGCCGCTTCCTCCATCGAAACATCGGTCTGCAGCACACCCGTCGTGCTGTTGCGGATCTGCAAGGAAGTGAACCGCACCACATAGGACACCAGCAGCATAAAAACCGTGGCGTAAATCGTTTTGTGAATGATCGGCAGCGGACTTGCCCACGTCAAAATCAGCGCAAGGCCCAGAATGATGCCGGGAATGGAATAGGGAACGGAGATGATGCTTTCAACCACCCGAATCAGTTTCGTGGGGCGCCGCACCATCAGATAGGCCACAATTGTTCCGGCCACAACGCAGATTGCCGCTGTGGAAAAGCTGAGAATCAAACTGTTTTTAATGGCGTTGAAGCTTTTGGGATTGCTGAACACGAACGCGAAATTTCCCAAAGTCATGTTATTCAGGTGGTAGCCGCCTCCGATACCCTTCATAAAAGAAGTCAGGATCAGTGTCAGCAGCGGCACAAAGTTAATCACAAAAATCGCGATCCAAATCAGCGCTTCCACAAATATCTTCTTATGATGTAAAAAGAAGCGGGGGTTCATGTCCTCCAGGTCCGTCTGCATCGTCTGGAACATTTTTGCCACGCGCCATAGGACCAGGGAGCTCAAGACACCGATGACGGCGAGAATGACGGATTTCGCCGCCGCCTCACTGAAGTTATTGCCGGAAAAAGAAATAATCGTCTGATAGATATCCGTGGAAAGCACGGTGATACGGGCCGGAATCCCCAGGAAGGCAACCGTGCCAAAATTGTCCAGGCAGGAGATGAACACCAGCAGCAGGCCGTTGGCAATACCGGACAGTGACATCGGCAGCGTCACCTTAAAGAAGGTGCGGAGCTTGTTGCAGCCGGAAACGGCCGCCGCCAATTCCATATCTGTGGAAATTTTTCGGAAGGTGCTCAGGGTCAGTGTATAAATCAGAGGATACTTCGTCACGGAGAATACAAAGATAATGCCCCAGTAGGAGTAAATGTTCGGCATGGTCACATTCGGCAAAATATCCTTGAGCACCGTGGCAATCAGGCCGCCTTTTGCGAAAAACTGCATCCACGCCAGCGTAATGATATAGCCCGGGATAATCAGCGGCAGCAGCAGCGCATAATGGATCAGTTTCTTTCCGCGAATATCGGCATATGCCACAAAGTAAGCCATCGTGACGCCAATCAAGGATGCGAAAAAAGATGACATCAGGTTGATGTACAGAGTATCCCGGATTACTTTCAGCATTTTTGCATCTGTCAGCAATTCACGGAATATCGCCAAGCTGATATGTCCGTCTACCTGAAAGGCCACCATAGCCAGTTTATACATAGGCAGGAAAAACAGACCGAAAACGGCCAGCAGCCCAAACGTTGCAAGAAGATAAACGGATACCTGGCGGAAAACGCCCCCCTTTCCGCCGGCCGGTGAAGATAATCTCGCCATACAAATCCCACTTTCTGAAAAATATCAGCCGGGCCGCCCTCCGCCGGGAAGACGGCCCAGCTGCTGAATATTTCTCTTAGAAGCCGAACATCTGCGCGAACTTCTCCTTTTCTCCTTCGCGGACCTCAAACAGTTCCTTCGCGTCGGAGATCAGATTGACACGTTCTTCAACCGTCAGGCTGCCCTCCGGGACCTCCATGCCCTTGCGGATAGGTGCCTTGCCGATCAGCTCACGGCCCAGCGTCTGGATTTCCTCAGACAGCATGAAGTCCACAAACGCCTGGGCAGCCGTCAGATTATCCGTTGTACTCGTGATGCCGATGGGGTCCGCGGTAGCAGGCACGCCTTCCTCGGGATACACAAACGCAAGCGGAGATCCGCTGGCGGCACCTGCCAGTGCGTTGGAATCGCAGGCGATTCCATAGGCATTTTCGCCGGAAGCCACGGAGTTGATGACGCCGCCGTTGCCATTGACGATCATCACCTCATTATCCAGCAGCCCCTCGTAATATTCCCAGCCGATGCCGTCCGCGCGCGTCAGCTCCAGCAGCATATTCGCCGCGGTTCCGGAGTAGAGCGGGTTGGGCATAACGGTGTTGGCCTTCGCCTCATCTTTCAGCAGGTCGAACCAGCTTGTCGGCGCCTCTTTGACCAGGTCGGTATTATAGACGATGCCCATGGCCGCAGGGAATGTGCCGTAATAATAGTGTTCAGGGTCCACAAATTCCGTATAAATGTTGCCCAGCTCCGGAGAATCATACGGCTGCAGCAGGTCATTGGCTTTCAAATTTTCAAAAGTAGCGGCATCGGACACCATGATCAGGTCCGCTTGAATGCTGTTTGTCATTTTTTCAGCCATAATCTTGCTGACCACTTCTTCTGTGCCGGATCGGTAATATTCCGCGTTTGCCTCGGGGTATTTTTCATTGAACTTTGCGCACACCTCGGAAATAAACGCATCTTCCGCGGAAGTATAAATCATCAAATCGCCAGAGACAGCAGGTCCTTTGGATTCTTCAGCAGCGGCATCCGCCGGAGCTTCAGAAGGCGCTTCTTCTTTCTTGCCTCCGCAGGCAGTCAGGCTCAGGGCCATTGCAAGGGTGAGGAACAGAGAGAACAATCGGGTAATTTTACGGTTCATAGTAGTTTCTCCTTTCATCCTTCAAATGTTCACGTTAACATTTTGAGAAGCACGTGTGCTACCTCACACATTCAGTATACCGGATAGGTTTTAGAAAAGTCAACAAAATATCAAGCTTTAAATTCACCAAGTTTTTCCTGATTTTTTTGATATTTCCACAAATTTCGAGTGCTTTTTTGATTTTGGTTTTCTCTGTCAGCATTTATTTTTACAGTTCCCTCCGCTTTTTTGCAAAATGTTCACGTTAACAATCGCGCAAGCCGAGGTGATATGCCGCCGCAGCGTTTTCCATCGCCAAATCCGCCCGACGCAGCACGTTCTTCTCTTTTGAAAATGATCCGATCTCTGAGATCAAAACGAGTATAACCCGGCAGTCTGCAAAGGTTCCACCAAAGTTTCGAAAAAATTTGGTTAAATGTTCAAAAATGCGCTTTCACGGGGAAATCATCCCCCGCCCGCAAAAGCCCTCTGCCCTCTTGCCAGAATTCTTAACAACAACTGAACGGGCCTCTTCTTTCCTCCCGTGATATCATAGTCCATTATCACATTTTCGGAAAGAGGAGGTCCTATGAAACAACACCGGATTGCTTTTCGCGCCGTCCTGTCCCAGCTGCGGCCCCTGAACTTTTTGCTGCTGCTGGCCGCCGGCATCATCAACGCCATCGGCGTCACCATGTTCCTGGCTCCCGTCCAGCTGTATGACAGCGGCATTTCCGGCACCTCCATGCTGCTTTGGCAGGTCACGCCGGAGGAATACACCCTGTCGCTGTTTTTGCTGCTTTTGAACATCCCGCTGTTCCTGTTCGGACTGAAAAAGCAGGGCGCTGTATTCACCATTTACTCCGTCTGGGCGGTATTCGTCTATTCCGCCGCCTCTTTTGTCATCACAGATATTCTGCCGGTGGATGTAGCCACCGCCTCCCCCTTCGCCGGGCAGGACCTGCTGCTGTGCGCCTTGTTCGGCGGCCTCATCTCCGGCATCGGCAGCGGCATGACCATCCGCTTCGGCGGCGCCATCGACGGCGTGGAGGTCATGGCGGTCATCTTTGCCAAGGGGCTGGGGCTCACTGTGGGCACCTTCGTGATGATCTACAACATCCTTTTGTACATCGTTATCGGCTGCGTGTTCCGCAGCTGGGTCCTGCCCCTGTACTCCATCGTCACCTACTGCGTGGCCATCAAGGCCGTGGACTTCATCGTGGAAGGCCTGGACAAGGCCAAGTCCGCCATGATCGTCACCAGCCGGGCTGACGAGATCAGCGGGGCGCTGTCCGAGGCCTTCGGCCGGGGCATCACCCACATCGGCGCCAAAGGCTACTACTCCGGCGCTGACCGGACCATCATTTATTTCGTGGTGAACCGCTTCCAGATCGGCCGCTTGAAGGCCATCGTCACGGAGCTGGACCCCGACGCCTTTCTGACCATCTCCGAGGTCTCCGACGTGCTGGGCCGCAGCGTGCAGAAATAAACGAACACCCCCGCCGCGGCGGGGGTGTTTCACGTTTCCGCATCCTCCAGGTACGTTTCTTCCGCGTCGATCTGGGCCTGGCGCAGGATGTCCTTCGCCCTGCCCACGTTCAGCTCCTCCAGGGCGTCCAGCGCATCGGTGGCGGCGTTGAACAATTTTGCGTAGAGCTTTTGATAATCAGCCATTGGCGTCTCCTTCTAAATAGACTTATTTTAGATATGTTTTATATCTATTTTGCCATAATAGCACATATCCGCCATAAAGTAAACACATCATATATCTAATTTGAGGTGTTATTATGGCCATCAAAAGTCTCTCCATCCGAATCGATGAGGAAATGCTGCACAAGCTGCATATCGTGGCTGACTATGAGGGCCGGTCCGCAAACAGCCAGATTCTGGTCCTGATTCGGGACGCTATTGAAGCCTATGAAGAAAAGCATGGCGAGATTAAACTCTAACAGTGTCAACAAAAAATCCCCGGAGTAAAACTCCGGGGATTTTTTACGCTTTGTATTAAAAAATTACTTCTGGCTCTCGGCAACCGCCACTGCCACGGCGACGGTGGCGCCGTATCCCAAAATGGGCAATGCCCATTTTGGGAGCCCTTCCGATATGACTCAAATGGCCGGGCAGAGCCCGTCCATTTCAAGGTTTTCCTGCGGAAAACGCTTGGCGCGGCTTCCGCCGCGAACATGGTCGGCGCCACAAAGCGGGCGCCGGAAAACCGGCGCCCGTTCGAAAAGTCTCAGAATTTCTTTTACTTCTGGCTCTCGGCAACTGCCACAGCCACGGCGACGGTGGCGCCGACCATGGGGTTGTTGCCCATGCCCAGGAAGCCCATCATTTCCACATGGGCAGGCACGGAGGAGGATCCGGCGAACTGGGCGTCGGAGTGCATCCGGCCCATGGTGTCGGTCATGCCGTAGCTGGCGGGGCCGGCGGCCATGTTATCGGGATGCAGGGTGCGGCCGGTGCCGCCGCCGGAGGCAACGGAGAAGTAGCGCTTGCCCTGCTCGATGCACTCCTTCTTATAGGTGCCGGCAACGGGATGCTGGAAGCGGGTGGGGTTGGTGGAGTTACCGGTGATGGACACATCCACGCCCTCGTGGTGCATGATGGCCACGCCCTCCCGGACATCGTCGGCGCCGTAGCAGCGGACGTTGGCCCGCTCGCCCTCGGAGTAGCGGACCTCCCGGACGATGTTCAGCTCGCCGGTATAATAGTCGAACTGGGTCTGGACGTAGGTGAAGCCGTTGATGCGGGAGATGATCTGGGCGGCGTCCTTGCCCAGGCCGTTCAGGATGACCCGCAGGGGCTCCTTGCGGGCCTTGTTGGCGTTGCGGACGATGCCGATGGCGCCCTCGGCGGCGGCGAAGGACTCGTGGCCGGCCAGGAAGGCGAAGCACTTGGTCTCGTCCCGCAGCAGCATGGCGCCCAGGTTGCCGTGGCCCAGGCCCACCTTCCGGTCCTCGGCCACAGAGCCGGGGATGCAGAAGGCCTGGAGGCCGATGCCGATGGCCTCGGCGGCTTCGGCGGCAGAGCTGACGTTCTTCTTCAGCGCGATGGCAGCGCCCACGCAGTAGGCCCAGCAGGCGTTCTCAAAGCAGATGGGCTGGATGCCCTTGACGATGTCGTAGGGGTCGAAGCCGGCGGACTTGCAGATGTCGCGGCACTCCTCCACGCTGGAAATTCCGTACTGGGCCAGGACGGAATTGATTTTCTCGATTCTTCTCTCGTAGCTTTCAAACAGAGCCATTTGTCAATTCCTCCTTTTCTTACTCGTGGCGGGGGTCGATGTACTTGACGGCGGCGTCAAACTGGCCGTAGTGGCCCTTGGCCTGTTCCAAGGCCTCGTTGGCGTCCACGCCCTTCTTGATGGCGTCCATCATCTTGCCCAGGTTGACAAACTCATAACCGATGATTTCGTTGTCCTTGTTCAGGGCGACGCGGGTGCAGTAGCCCTCAGCCATCTCCAGGTAGCGGGGGCCCTTGGCCTTGGTGGCCATCATGGTGCCCACCTGGGAGCGCAGGCCCTTGCCCAGGTCCTCCAGAGAGGCGCCGATGGGCAGGCCACCCTCGGAGAACGCGGTCTGGGTGCGGCCGTAGACGATCTGCAAAAACAGCTCCCGCATGGCGGTGTTGATGGCGTCGCACACCAGGTCGGTGTTCAGCGCCTCCAGAATGGTCTTGCCCACCAGGATCTCAGACGCCATGGCGGCGGAGTGAGTCATGCCGGAGCAGCCGATGGTCTCCACCAGGGCCTCCTCGATGACGCCGTCCTTCACGTTCAGGGTCAGCTTGCAGGCGCCCTGCTGGGGAGCGCACCAGCCGATGCCGTGAGTCAGGCCGGAGATATCCTTGATTTCCTTGGCCTGGACCCACTTGCCCTCCTCGGGGATGGGAGCCGGACCATGGTACGCGCCCTTGGCGACGGGGCACATATTCTGCACTTCAGTAGAGTAGATCATGTTTCGTGCTTTCCTTTCCTGTGTTGTATTTTTCCGGAATTTTACCGTTTTCAGGGGGTTCCGGTGTTTTTCCGCCCATTATTATATCGGTAAACGATTACTCTGTCAAGCAGAGGCGAAAATTTCCCATTTCCCGAAATGCCTGCAAATTTTGCCTGTCAAACGGCAAATAAACATCCACGCGTCAAACGCGTGGTATTTCAGATGCGGGCAAAGCCTTTTGTTCCTCGCAGACACGTAAATGTGTAAGCACGGTCTGCCAACTGCGCAAAGATTATTCCTTGCGGCCCGTAAACGGGCTGGGTGAACTGATCGTAAGTTGTTCACCCAGCTCGTCTTCTTTTAGCTGATTCTTGATATACTCCG
>Ga0129308_1000265_pt1 | contig 90869 bp, 64 predicted proteins | sample L827metagenome_FD_94440 | JGI IMG/M metagenome (GOLD analysis project Ga0129308, IMG submission 94440) | Ring-tailed lemur group fecal microbial communities from Wisconsin, USA - L827 metagenome | ecosystem: Host-associated > Mammals > Digestive system > Large intestine > Fecal | place: USA...
AGCTGAAAAACAAACGTCGTTTTGCCACCAGGTATGAGAAGAAAGCACTCTATTTTCACGCCGTTGTCTGCCTTGCCTCTATCCTTGTTTGGTTACTTTGATGGTTTTAAAACAGACTCTAGAGTGCAGCATGGACGATTCCTATGAAGCAGCCGAAAGCGCGCTGGCGTGTTACTGTAATCTTATAAGTTCACACGACTACGGTGACAACAGTGAATGCTTTACCTATGGCTGCTATTATTCCGGCAAGCACATGATGGAATTTTACAGGCTTTGCCGAACCCATGCAAAGCTGCTTCATGTGAAGCTGCACGAAGAGCCATTTTTCGTGCGGGCGAAGCGGTTTGTCTATTCGCAACTGTCCAATTCTTATACATTTGATTATACGCTGCAGACGAAGGTAAACCGCGAATATGCCAGCGGTATCGCCGTCCGCTTTACGGGAGATTTCTGCGAATTCGAAGATTTTAACATGGCGATGATTGACATCATGCGTTTTTATCGAGACGAGGTGGCCCGGTTGAAAAACGTCCTTGCCATGACGCAGCGAACGGATTCAAACGTGATAATTCGGGAGGAAGCAGCATGATTTGCAATCGAGTTACCTTTACGCTATCCCCCAAAAGTCCTTATGTGGATTGCTCGTGGATGGAGGGGCCGCAGGTTGGAAGAAAAACAATAGAGTTTTCCGATTTTGTCAAGGCGATTCAGGAATCCACTCCGGTGCCGACAGTATGCTCCGGTCTGCTGCCGCCGGGGACGATCAGCTATTGCGAAAGCTCAAATCACCAAATCACGATGACCGTGGAATCTTCAGATGAATATGCCGACATTACTTATTTCAATACGCGCTATGAGCATTTCCCACTGCCCCATCTGATTTTCCAGTTTTCATTTTTTGCAGGACAGCGGGTGCAGTCGGTACGAATTGGTGTCGTCGAACGAGGAAAGCTCCGCCCGGAGTCACGGATGTTTTATTATCCGCTCTCAAATGTTTGTGCCGCGAACGGCCGGCTTTGCGTTGGCAACAACATACTACCCAAGGTCTCATCTCCGCACGGTCTGAGCAGCCTGCCGCGTTTCCTGCTGGAGCTGCCCAACAATGACGATTGGTTTGATTCCACACACAACAAACCCGGCTGTTCCATGCGCCAGCTTCTGGAGCATCTGAAAGACAAAACACCGGACTATTATGAATCCGATATCCTAATTCCAAACGGCAAGACGCTTGCCGGCTTTATAACTCCCCAACACAGGTAAGGAGGCGAATGTTTTATGAAAAAATCCTGGGAACAAATTCACCAGGAGCTTTCGGAGCCTTTCTCTCACGAGGATGTTGAGTGGAAGATCCAGACAGTGAGCAAAGACAAGTCCCGCGGCCTTGCGGTCGCATACGTTACCGCCCGTGCGATTCAAAACCGGCTGGATGCTGTTGTCGGGGCACAGAACTGGAAACCGGTCTTCCGTCAGTGGCATACCGTCACGGACCGCGACGGCAACCCGATTCCTTCGCAACTGTGCACCATTCAAATTTTTGACGACGAACGGTCCGAATGGCTGGAAAAAACAGACGGTGCAGAAAATACGGATTACGAACCGGTCAAGGGCGGCCTTTCGGACGCCATGAAGCGGGCTGCTTCACAGTGGGGCATCGGCCGCTATCTATACAAGCTGGGAACACCGTGGGTCGATGTGGAGTTTTTCGGGAAAACAGCCGTCATTGCCAAAAAGGAGATGCCGGGGCTGAATCAGTTCCACGACGATTTCGTTGCAAAACTTAAAGGTCTTATGCCGGGAAATCGTTCCAAGACTCCGCAGCAGGAGTGGCAAAGGCCGGAGACTTCTTCACAAAGCAATACCGCATCTGGGGATAAGGCGGCAACCAACGGTTCCGCAAAGCCAAAAATCAGCATTGCCGATACGCCGCGCTACACGATTCGAAAAGCTGTCCCGCACCGCTTTAAGAGCGGCGTCATGACAATCATGGACATCGAGTGTGAAAACGGAGACATTTTTACGGTCTTCTGTGACAAGCCAGATGATGCACTGCGCGCCGGCACCGTACTGACCAATCTCAGAGTCATCCAGCGTCCGGGCAAAGATGATCCAAACCGGCGGTTCAACACACTGGAAAGCTACCGCGTGGCATCCGCTGCGTAAACTGATACAAGGGAGGCAGCCAAGTGGATAAGGTCGCTTATTTCAAAATCACACGCTTAAAAATTTCACGCTTCAAATTACATGTGGATGAAACCGAGTATCACTTTGGCGATCTGACGATGATCAGCGGCGGGAACCATACCGGCAAAACGACCATTGCGGACGCGATTGTATGGGCCATGATTGGGCAGGGCTTTTTCGGAGGGCATCTGCTCGACCGTTTTTACAACGATAAGGATCGGGAAAAGCGCATTGCTGTAGAACTCGAATACGTGGATGCTTCGGGAATCCGTCATGTTCTTTCCCGACAGCGCATCAATGACAAAGTGGATGCGGCGCTGGATGGCAGCGTCATACGCCAAAAGGATCTCAATGCCATGTTTGGTGACGCGGATGAATTTCTTTCGCTCGTCAATCCGCTTTATTTTATTGAGATTTTAGCGGAAAAAGGTCGGGGCCTTCTGGAGCGCAATCTTCCTTCTGTGAAACAGGAAGAAGTCTTTCAAAGGCTGAACAAAGACTCGCAGAAAGCGCTGGAAGGCTACTCTTTCCTGTCTCCGGAGGCGGCTCTGTCCAACCTGCGCGCAGAACAGCGGGAGCTAGCAGATGCCATGATGGTACTGAATGGCCAATCCGACCTGCTGGCACAGCAAAATCAGGAGCGCCACGACCGTATTCAAGTGCTTCAGATGGAAATCAACGCTCTTTCAGAGCAGATTGCCGAGCTGGAAGCCAAACAGAAAACTGATATTGACGAAGACGCACTGCGCCTGGAACTCGCTTCCTTGACCATGCGGTACGATGAAATGCTCAATGAAAAACCTTTGGCATTTGATCCGCTCTCCTATCGGGTGCGGGAAACGGAGCTTCGCGCAAGGCTATCGGAAGCCGAGAGAAGAACATTCGAAAGCAAATTCGCGCAGGAGATTGCAGTACAAGAGAAAACACTGACCTTTATGAGGAGCCGATATCACCAGATGGCGGCTTTTCTGGCTGCGCTCAAACCCGGCATCATCTGCCCGCAGTGCCGCAGACCTGTGAAAGAGGACAAAATTCTCGATTGTGAAGTAGGCTTGAAAAGCGCTCTCGCAGAGTGCAAGGAACAGGGCGGTGGAATAAAACTCAAGCAGCAGGAGCTTCTTGTACTGGAAACACAAAGCCGCAGGACATTTGAGGATTGGAAAAACAGCGATATAGCCGAGATTCAAAAAGAGGTTGAGCAGCTTTACAGAGAAGAAGAAAAAGCAGCACAGAAGGTCGCACAGGAGCAGGCGGACTATACGGCGGAGCTGGAAAAGATCAGTTCACGCCGCCAGACAATTGACGTATTGCTCTCCTGCGGAAATCTGACGTCGGCAGAAGAAGAAAGGCTTTCCGAGCTAAGAAAGGAGGTTACAGCCAAAGCCGCCGTACAGGAGCAGCTCTCCCAAGAAAGCAATACGCCCAATCAAAATGTCGCTTCACAGCGCGACATCCTCCAAAGCCAGCTCAACGATGTGAATGCGCGGATTTCCGCTGTAGTGGATTATGCGTCTGTACGAAATGGACTGCTTTTCAAAGCGCTTCACACGCCGAACGTGGAATTCCAGCTCTATGATGTGGTGAAAAAAACAGGTGAGCTTGTGCCGGCCTGGAAATTCCGTTACCGGGGAACGAGCTACCAGTGCCTTTCCCGCTCGGAAAAGATTCTGGCGGGTCTGGAAGTTGTGGAGCTGCTGAAGCGTCTGACAGGGCGCTGCTATCCGGTATTCATTGATGACTCGGAGAGCGTCGACCATATTCCGCGCCCCTCCGGTCAGGCACTGATTTCCAAAAAAGTGGCGGATCAGCCGCTTAAAGTGCAGGCGAAAAATACACCAATGAACCTGCCCAAGGCCGGGTGAGCGGATGACTCCGAAATACAAAGCCGTCCCAATTCTCGACGCTGCGCGCCGTGCGGGCGTCCGCATCGCCGATGGACAGGCAGGACGGTATGAAGTCAAGGCGTTCTGCCCTTTCTGCCTGGGACGGACGAAGAATCCGCATCTTTATCTGAACACCGAAAAAAACAGGTTCTTCTGCCAGCGGTGCGGAGAACACGGAAACAGCGTATCGCTGTATGCCAAAATTCGCGGGATTTCCAATAAAGAAGCATTTAAAGAACTGGAAAAGAGCAATCTCCAGATGTTCCCGCAGGCGGGCCCCAAGGAGCAACGGCAGGAATATATGGCCCCGCTGGAACAGCGGCACGATGTCTACTACGACCTGCTGGCGCTGCTGTCATTGTCAGAGTATGACTTTCTGGACTTGCTCGGCCGCGGCCTTACACTGGATGCCATCGAGCAGAATATGTACCGCTCCATGCCGGCTAAGATGGAAGCCCGCAGCGAACTTGCAAAGACGCTGTCCCGTATCCATGATCTTGACGGTGTTCCCGGGTTCTACCGCAGTGAAAACGGGGATTGGCGCTTGGCTGGAAACAGCGGGCTGCTTATTCCGTATTGTACGGCCAAGGGGTATATCCAAGGCTTGCAGCGCCGTGCGGAGATTGGTGGAAAACGCTGCTATGTATGGGTGTCCAGCAACCCGGACAAACGCCGGAAAGATGGCAGTCCGCTTTATCCATGTGGAACAAGAGCGCACGGATGGATCCATATCACGGGCAACGTCCACAGCACAACCGCTTCCATCACGGAGGGAGCGCTCAAGGGCGATACCGCGAGTTGTCTGTCCAATGGAGCGTTTTACTTATGCGCACCTGGGGTCAATGCAATCAGGTACCTTCCCTCAGCCATCCGTTCACTTTCTGTGGAACGCCTTTTGGGGGAATATGACATGGATCAGATCCAGCAGGAACAGTATTCCGCGGCACTGCGGCGGATGCAGGATACGCTCAGGCCTTTAGGCATCCCCTATATCCAACAAGTGTGGAATCCCGATTATAACGGAATCGATGATTACAAACTGCACAGCCGTCGGCTTCCGCTTGCGGCCTGACAAAGAAGGAGATTTTTATGAGCATTGCGAACAATACAGTCAATCTCGGCGAGATCATGACCACAGCCAATGATGGCGAAGGTGTTCTTGGAAAAATCGTTTTTTACGGTCTCGGCGGCATCATGATCGACCGGGAAGAATTTGAGCGGCTGCGGGCGGCCTGCCAGTTTTCTGCGCCGACCAATTTCCGCAGCACTCCTGCCGATGCTTTCCGCAGCGCCACGGGCGATCTGCATGACCGGCTGGTGCACGGCACGCAAATCTATAAGGTGTACTGCCGTGACAACCGACAGCGCCGTCATACCATCAGCCGGGAATTGATCTTGGAAGCGGTGGATTCCACCACCAATCTATATACCAAACTTGCCAATATCGTTTTGGATAAAGACAGCGAAATCATCACACTGGAGGACGCAGCTTACAATCCGATTGTGGATGCGCTGCCGTACTTTGACCAGGTTCAGGAAAGCTTTCAGTTGTACCGCCGCTGCGTTAACCGCAGGCAGATGGATACCGTGCTCGGCAAAATGCTGGATGACATGGAAGCCGTCAAGGTACAGTCGCGCGGCGGTATGTATTTTGTCCCGCGGCAGCACATGGCGAGAATCGATGTTTTTGAGGACTTTCTGGAAACGATGAACGAACATGCGCTGAACGAAAACCAGGTGGATGTGAACAGTATGTATGTTGTGGACAATGATCGCCAACGTGAAAAAATGTCGCATGAATTTTATGTCGCGCTTAAAAAGGAGATTGAGACATACCAGGAACGGGCCAGCCATCTGATCAACACCGGATGCGAAAGTCCAGCCATCATGGCACGCTGGGTATCCAAAATTCGTGAGCTCGGTGAAAAACGCAGGCGCTATGAAGACCTTTTCCAGCGTCAAATCTCCGAAGTGGACGGAGAATTCAATACATTGCAGGGATTTGCACGTGAACTCCAGGTGCGCATCGATCATGCGCATTTGAAGCCTTTGCGTCCCTGCGCCTGAAAGGGTGGCTGCGATTGAAGAAATCATTTCCGCTGGACTTAAACGGAATGTACATCCCCCAATGCTGCTTTAAAACAGGATATTACAAAAACAGCGGCGCACTGGCAATCACAATCTGCCGGCGAACGACCCTCGGAGTCCTGCCGGTTATCCCTCTTACCATAAATCTTGGGCCGATGAAAAACCACTGCACCGCAATCAAGGATATTACAAGCCCCGACTATAAACTGACAAAACAGATGCAGCGCATCGGACTCGTCAAGAAAAAGCTCACCACCATTACATTGGGATACACGTCATACCCAATTTGTGAGATTGATGAACAAACATTGACAAAATATGCCGCATAACAGCGGCGCAAGGAGGAAATAAAATGGAACGGAACAGCAACAGCACAAATAACATTAACTGCGTGGTCGATACAAAGATAGGTCGGACGGTTCTTTCCTTTGAAGAACTAAAAGTCCTGCGTGAGCGTAAGCTCACACAGGAGGAAGCCGATTTTTCAGAGGAACATCTCTCAATTGTATGGTGGTTCCTCAACGAGTACAAATTACCGGCTGACGACTGGTTTGATATTGTTGTCTTACGCTATCTTTTGACAGTCAAGCGTTGGTTCACTCTTCCGCAACTGCGGCGATACAGTTTTACCACATTGGCTGTGTCTGCCATGAAATCTGCTGTCAACACCGAGAGGCGCAAGCAGAGCCGACGACCACAAACAATCAGCTTGGATGCGTCGCACAAAGGTACATATGGCGCTCCGCTGGTTGAATGCCTGGCAGGTTGATTCATTGGAATATTGCAGATACTACGCTTTGGGAGGGCCCCTACGGCCCTCCCTCTTTTTTTTTGAAATGAAGAAATCATTCTGATGGCAAGTATACATTCGAACATTACGAATGTAGCTTACTCTGGAACTTCTTGAAAAAGCGATATGTCCACAAGTGAATTTGTAAAAGCAGTTGGTTATCATGGGGTATCCAACTTCTACCTTTCAGCAGAAGTTTAGGGAAACACCATAAGTCGTTCAAAAAAATACTCCCAAAAATCAAGATAACACATATGAGATTAATCTTATATCCAGACTGCTTTCTGAATTCCTGCTTCACATGTGACAATCACAAGCCCTCACGAATAAAGTAAGATGGCCATACGACTTTTTGTATGGGCATCTTTTGCGGATATATCAAATTTTTTCAAAAAATTTAGGCTCCACCGATTTTATTGAGGGAGCCTCTTCTTTTACAAGTAATTGCTATCAAATCAGTTTATACAAATTGCCCAAATTGATCCGCACTACCAAAGAATGTAGCGGGGCGGAAAGATCATCTTCAACAGCAGTTACAGTCCCCTGTAAGAAAGCGGCAAGTTGTCCAAAGGGGCCTTTGGTGAATAGATAGCCGCCCAATACAGCCGTGCCGCCTATAAGATTTCCGACATCCCGCATGAATCCAGACAGGATTTTCTGCTGTTCCAGTTCTACACTCTGTTGGAGCAGCTTGCGCTGCATGATGAAGCCGTCAGGCTTTTTTCCATCGTGTGGGACTCTCTTTTTGCCCGGGATAAAGAAAAAAGCCCCGCGCTGGCCGCTGCCGTGCAGCGCCAGTTGAACAGGGCTTTGAAGCATGTGTATCCGCTTCCGCTGTTTTCTCTTTTGAATATTGACAGGGATACATACGGGACGATGCTGGAGGAACTGTGCCGGAGTACGCCGGACGCGTTTCGGAAGGTTCATTCCTGCACGAATCGGAAAAGCTCTTTACCCGCAGCTCCCTCTGTAATAACGATATCAAACGCGGCACTCACGAGATTGGCGTCCAGCACGGCTTTCTGCCCTGCTGCCTGCCAGATAACGCGAAAGCGGATTGCTTCGGTTTGTGCCGTGATGTCTGCCTCTTCGCAAAAGACCGGGAAGCGATTGCGCATGCGCAACAGCTCCAACTGGCGCGCCACCACCGGCATTTCCAGCCGCGCCGTGGCTTCTTCGGCGGTCAAGTTCGTGCGGTTGATCTCCTTATGACCGCCCGCGCCTGCGTGGCGCATGGCTTCATAATCATTTTTTCCCCCGAACAGATCCAGATACCACACCTGCGGCTTGCCCGGCATAAACAGCTGCACCGCGCGCGCCAGCAACATACGGCGGTCGTCCTCTCCCAAGGCGCTATAATAAGTTGCATTCACCTGGTAATACACGTTCTTCTGCCCGTGCAGATCCTTCACATATCCGCCGCGCGCAACCACAGTATCGATCAGCCTCTGGATGCTCCCCTCGTCCAGCAGGCCCTTCAGATCCAACAACGGAATGCCGTCGTGACAGCCCAGCATGTTGACGGTGCGGATGCCTTTTTCCGTAATCTCGTCAATCCAGCGTTTCAGATACTCCCCACTTTTGCGCTCGAACATGTCGATTAAAAGGCCCGGCAGGAAAAAATCGTACACCATATAGCCCTTATCCGCCAAAAGCGCATACGTTTTTTCCGCATAGCTGGCGTGAATCTCTGGCAGCAGCGTCACACCGAGCGGCACGGCAATCTCCTGTACCTTGTCCAAAAGCTCCCATGTGCCGGGATCGTTCATGAAATTGCGCGCACCCACTTCCTTGGGCGCATAGGCGAAGGCGTCCAGCCGTACGACCCGTGCGCCGTAACCGACCAGCGTTTTTAGCGTATCGCGGTAGTAATCCCACACGAGTGGCGATCGGATGTTCAGATCCATCTGGCCCAGATATTTCCGGCGGCTTTCCAGATAGTCCGCCACCTGCGCTTTGTATGCGTTCCATCGGCCGAGATCTATCTGCTTTGGGGTCTTACCCCTGGCCAGCGTCGCGTTCACGCACTGTGCCAGCACGTCCGCCGTACCGTACTGCAGCGGCATCACGCGCATGAGGTCCTGCACGTCGATAGGGTCGTAGCGCACCTCTTGATAGAAGGTGTTCCAATATGGCACGTCACGGCCGTCGGGAAAGCGCACCATTAAAATCGGCAGGCCGGGCTTGCGGAAGAACATGTCGCGAATCAGCTCCGCGTCTGGCTGGATGTAGCCGTCCTCCGTCATCGTGCCATGGCCGTCCCAGAAACGGTTCCAATCAATGAAGAAATCGCGGTAGGGCGAATCATCGCCGTGCTTCAAAATATCTTGAAATTCCTTCGACAGCACGGACGTGTGGTTCAGAATGAAATCGAGCGCAAGATCGATGCCGAGCGCCTTCAGCTCCTCGAGTGCCTCGGGGCTGGCCAGCGTCTCGGAAAGGCCGTAGTCGATCAGGGAAAAGCCACGGTCCAGATCCGTATTGAAGATGCTGGGCAGGATATAGAATGACGTAAAAGCCTCCCGAAATTCCGGCCTTTTCAGCAGCCCGACGATATCGGCGAGCGTGCCGCCGATGCTGTCTGGATAGGCGTTCAGCATCACGCCCCAAGACGCTTTTTTTGCCTTCATACTCACACCCCCTGCGCGTCCATTAAGGCGCGGTATTCGTCATAGCGCAGCAGTTCGCCGCTTTTGGATACAATGAGCTTCGCCTTGTGGGCGCAGCTGTCTAGTTCTTTTTGCTCGATCTCTAGCACCATAGTGGTAAACGGGCTGTCAATCTTGCCGTCGCGGTTGCGGGCGCGGCGGTGGGCGCGTGTCTCCTCCGGCGTGCTGTTTAGCAGCACGGGGATATCGACGCCCTGTAAGAAATCGCTGTTGCCATGCGTCCACTCGATCATCAGAACCGAAATCTCCGAAAAATCGACCGCTTCGTACCAACGCGCGTCCTCGGTGCGCCCCATGCGCTTGAGCCAAATACTCTGCGCGCCCGATTTGAATGCGGCAAGAATAGCGCTGAGTTCGTCGTAATCCTGCTCCCGCTCAGTTCCAAGGTAGTCCGCCAGTGCTACGCGGCCCGCAGCCTGATACACCTGCAGCCACGGCTCGTCCAGCGCCGTGCTCGGGGCGGCGTCCACATCCGCCGCCCACAGCTTTTGCAGCGCACAACCGTTTTGTTTGGTATAAACGCCCTTTTGCAGCATGCCGCGCATGCCGCCCGTGCGGAATACTCGCACGCGCTCGGCGTCGTTATATTGCGGGATACGGCGGGGATAGTTGTCACCCGAAAGGGTGTATGCGCCCACGCCCACGCTGCGGAAATAGTGGCTCAGCAGCGACGCTGTCTCGGATTTTCCTACGCCCGAGCCGCCGCACACCGCGACGACCACGCGGCTGGAGATCTCTGCGGCCTTTGCCGCCAGCGGCACCAGCAGCGGAAAGATAAGATTTGCTTTTTGAATGTGTCCCTGATTGATTTCCACCTTGTCGCCGGGCATATCCCCGTGGGGGATATCCGCCGGAACCTCTGGCGCACGCCAGTTTTCAATGGATGCTGCCAGCGTGGCCAATGTCTGTTTTTCCATATCAATCTTCCCATCCCATCAAACAAGCTGTTCTTGAATAATCTCGGCCATAAACGTGGAAAGCTCTGCAAAATGATCGGTTGCGTACACAACGCCGTTGCACGCCGAGACGTTCATGTTGAACAGGAAGCGGCAGAACCATTCCACGCTCACCAGTAATTCGCCCTCGCGGTGCAGCGCCTCGCAGTACATCGCGACCATGTTGTCATCCACAAGGCAGCCGATCACGCCGCGGGATACCTTCACCGTACGCCCATCCTTGAGCGTCAGCGTCGCCTCCAGCCCATCCTCATCTGTTTCGTACCGCGCGCCGAATATCTCGGCCAAAAAGCGCAGGCTCGCGCACAGGTACGCGCCGCGCACCATCTGACCGCCGTCCAGTCCATGATATTTCAGCTTTTGCCACAGCACGGGCCGCACCGGCATTTCCACCGCGGCATTGTGGAACCACGCTTTCTGGCTTTTGTACGTCAATGCCAGCGCAAAGCTGTCGCCCACCGGCTCCCAGATTGTTTTTTCTTTCACCAGCGTGCCATCCGGCGCGCGGCGCACGCCCGAGAACATATAGTTCCAACAATAGAACGCCTCGTCCAACGCCTGACCGTGATCGCGGTTTTTGATATCGAGATAGACAAGGTCAGCCTTCTCACCCGTGTAGAACGCAAAATTATCCTCTCCGATGATGCGGATCTGCGGCGCGCTGTGAACGCCGTTCACTTGCATCCAATATTCACGGCCGCCCTTCTGGGCGGCGTTTTCCGCCTCGAGAGAGTCGTCCATACTGTTTTTCTCGGGATGCGAGATCCAAGTGGGTACGGCCCCCCCCCAGTTGCGGATCTCGCCGTCCTTTGTGTATAGCTGCGAGTCCACGGCCGCGCTGCCGGAGCCGGCAGCACCCGCCAACACATCGCCGTAATACCGCGCGAACTGATCCGTCATCATATGCCCCATCGACATGCCCTGCATATAGACGCGCCCAGCGTCGATTTCGTATTTTTCCTGCATATGGACGATGAGCGCCTTCACATAGTTCAAATCATGGTTGTCGTGGTAATCCTCAGGATCCATTGGGATGGGCAGTACCAACTCGGGGTTTGCACGCACGCGCTCGGCTATGCCCTGCACCATCCACATCTGCAGCTCGTGGCAATCGGGGAACACGCAGATAAAGCCCTCGCGCTCTGCAAGCAGCGTCCATGAGCTGTATACGGCCTGCGCCCAACCGTTCATCTGGCCGCCGTGGTTGCTGACGACGAGCGGCACCTTTTTGCTGCCGTCGTAGCTTGCGGGAACATACTCGTACCAGTGGTCGATCAAGCCGTCCGCCAGAACACCGGTGCATTCCTGCAGCCGTTCGGGGTACACCTGTGAATTGTTGCCGTTTTCGTTCACGGTCATGTCCGTGCCCTTGATGCCCATCGGGACATAGTCACGGTTTGCGTCGTTGGGGTTGCCTGCCTGCAGTCTCAATTTCATTTTCATCACCTCATTGAAATAAATCGGGCGGATATAAATAAAGGGAAGTGTAAAAGTATCACGCTTCGTTACACCATACCGCGCTGTCCGCCTTCTTTTTCCAGCAGGATATCCGAGATCATCCACGCGGCATAGCGGGAAAGGCGGGCAAAATGATCGGCGGCATAGAGCGTATCGCCGTAGCAGGATACGTGCCAATCATAGAGCGCTGCGCAGAACCACTCGGCGGGAACATAGAGCGTCCCATCCACAGTGATGGCTTCGCAGACCATGGCCTCGACGGTATTGTCAATGGTGCAGCCGACACAACCGTGCGCGAAGGCCAGCAAACGGCCGTCCGAAAGCCGAACCTCGGCCGTGTCGCCGTCGGACAACGCCTGCCCGCCGAACGCCTTTGCCAAAAACGTCACGGGCGCATACAGGTAGCTGCCGCGCACCAGCTGCCCGCCGTTCAGCCCATGATATTTCAGCTTATCGCGCCGGAACACTTTGCCCCCCAAGGGAACGGGCTTCCCGTTCAAAAGCGCCTGTTTTGCGTCCTCTGTCAGAGCCAGCGCGTGTTCATCCGCACGAAACGCGCGGCGCGTGGGCGCATGGCGCACCGTGCCGTCCGGTGTTTTGGAAACGCCGGAGAACAGGTAGTCCCACACCATCTGCGCGTCGTCAAATGTCTGGCCGTGGTCGCGGTTGTGTACGTCCATCAGCATTACGTTGGCCTTATCTCCGCGGTAAAGCAGCAGGTTTTTTTCGCCGCGGATGCTGATCTCCGGCAGGCCCAGCGCCCCGTTCAGCCGCCGCCAGTAATTGACATTACCCTGTACCACAGTTTTGTCGTCCTCTCCGTAGTGGTACGGTGTCTTATCGTGCTCCAGACGCGACTGCCAGATATCCATCGGGCCGCCAGCGTTGATGAGCCGGTTTTCGCTGTCGAACAAAAGCTTGCAGTTCGTGGGGCAGCCCGAGCCGGCCGCCGCCGCAAAGTGCGCACCCATGTACCGCGCCACCTGGCTGGCCATGGCGTTGCCCATGCTCATGCCCTGAATGTAGACGCGCGTTTCGTCGATATTGTATTTTTCGCGCATGCGCTCCAGCAGCTTCATCACAAGGCGCACATCGTGAAATTCCGGCACGCTGCCGGTCGGCCGGTTCAGCGCGGGGACGCCGGAGCCAGCCAGCTTCTCACTTGTGGTGATTTCGTCCATTTTTTCGTCGTCGCACTCGATCATCCACATCTTGTTGGCGCTGGCGTTGGGAAACACGCAGAGGAAACCCTCTTTTTCGGCCACGAGGCTCCAGCTGGTATAGATGCACTGACCCCAACCCGTCATCAGGCCCCCGTGCATGGAAAACACAAGCGGCGTTTTTTTGCCGGAGTCGTAGCTTTCCGGCACATATTCGTACCATACGTCCCGGATACCATCCCCTAAGATATCTTCGACATGTTCGGTGAGCCGGGCAGGATACACCTGCGAATTGTTGCCGTTTTCGTTTACCACCATGCGGCTGCCCTTGATGGCCTTGGGCAGATAATCCCGGTTGGCATCGTTCAGTTCGCCCGGCTGCAGCACGATTTTATAGGACATAGCGCTCTCCCCCTTCTGTTTGCGGCGCACCTCGCCGGCCACATTCTTCCCGGCGTCGACAGCGCTGCATTTTTACGCATAGAAAGGCATTCCGCCGCAGGCCATGCGTGGTCATGGTTTGCGGTGCGACAGCATCCAATCCAGAATGCCGTATTCGTTGTGCATCACAAGGATCCAGCTGTTGTGGTTTTCCATATACAGCTCCTTCATGGAAAGCCCCGGCGTAATGCCGATGCCGTAGGCCTCCAGCTCCTCCGGCGTAAACAGCGTGTAGCGAATGTTCCTGCGGCCCTTATCCCACAGCTTTTGTACGGCGCGCAGCATGTAGGCGTGGCGTCCGGCCTGATGGTCGATATAGGCAGAGGAAATATACGCGGGCACGTCGGGGAAGTTTTCCAGAATCGGGTAGCTCTCTCCGTTCATGCTCGGGCAAATGGGCGCGCAGGCGGCAAATAGGTCGGGCGCGATGGAAACCGCCTTGATCGTGCCGAAGCCGCCCATGCTCATCCCGATCACGTACACGCGGTGCGCGTCCACGCGGCCGTCGGCGATCATGGCACGGATCAAGTCACAGACGCGGCCGAGATATTCCCGGTTCCAGCCGCGGTCATCCTTGTCGTTATCCGGGTCAGAGCCGACTATCACCTTGTACGGGTCTCCCTTGGCCAACATGCGGGCAAGCATCTCGTCCATCGAAAGGCCTCCGGCGGGTGCCTGGGGTGCCATGATATACATATCGGGCAAGCGCTCGGCCAGCTTGATTGCGCCGACGGTATCTGTCAGCTGCAGCAGGTTGTCCTCGCCGCTTCCGCCGCCGCCGTGCAAAAACAAAATCAATGGCCGCGGCCCCGTACGCTCCGGCTCGTACAGCCGGTAGCGCACGCCGTTTTCCATGATGGGGCGGAACATTTTCTCATGGAACAGCTCTACCTTGTCGGCGCTGCCCTTATCAATCTTCACGGGCAGCCTCGGCGAAACGCATTCCACTGCAAAATCGGTGCGGTACAAAAACGAATCGGTTTCAAGATGCAGAGCATTGCCCTCGGCTTTCACGGATTTGACACCCGAAATCGGCTTTGAGGCGCCTATATCATAAAAGCAATCCGTGCAGCGAAAATCTTCCGGATGCAGCGCGGGTGCGATTTGGTCGAGCACGATTGTGATGCCGTCCACCATCTGGCCGAAATCCTGCATTCGGGTATGGAGTGTGATCTTCATAGCCGTTTCCTCTCGTTATTTTCTCTCCTCCGGCTTCAGATTACCGCCGAAAAAAATTCCGGTAGCGAACCGGCGGTTGCACCCGGACGCTTTCGCCTGCAATCTAAAACCGAATCGGGATTGTTTTGGAATCATTTTTCCGTCATTCGATTACAATATTGGTAAAATCTTCCGGCATTGCGTTCCCGGCAAATAGATCCTTGATGAGATCCGCCATGAAGAACGAAAGATCGACAAAGTGATCCGTCACATAGACCACGCCGTTGCACGTGGACACATGGTAATTGAACAGGTATTTGCAGAACCATTCCACGCTCACCAGCAGTTCTCCTTCGCGGTGCAGCGCCTCGCAGTACATGCTGCGCAGCGTATCGTCCACAATACAACCGATGCTGCCGCGCGCAAACTGGACCTCGCGCCCATCGGGCAGCTTCAGCGTTACCGTCAGCGCATCCTCGCCCGGAAGGTATTCCGCACCCACGGCCTTTGCCAGGAAGCTGAGCGGTACGCACAGGTAATCGCCGCGTACGATTTGTCCGCCGTTCAGGCCGTGGTACTTCAGCTTCTGCCACTGTACGGGTGCGGCGGCAAGCGGCCGCAGACGGTTTTCAAACCAGCAGGTGCGGTACCCTGCAGAAAATGCCATGGCAAACACATCCCCCACTCGGGGGCGGACGGATTCGCCCCTCACCACAGTGCCGTCCGGCTCCCTGTGGATACCGGAGAACAGGTAATCCCAGTATAAAAACGCCTCGTCCAGTGTCTGCCCGTGGTCGCGGTTTTTGATGTCCAGATAGACAAGATCCGCTTTCTTGCCCTTGTAGAACGCCATGTTATGTTCGCCCTCGATATGGATCTGCGGAATGGGATCGCATTCGTTGACCTTCATCCAGTAAAAGCGGGCGTATTTATTCACGGTGGCTTCGTCGTAGTGCCCTCCCGGAGGCAGACCATTCTTTTCAGGGCGGGACTGCCAAATGGCCAAAGGGCCGCCAAGGTTGCGAATCTTTCCGTCCTCATCAAACAGGAGTTTCGGCTGGGTGGGGCCGCCGGAGCCTGCCGCGCCCGCCAGGAGCCTACCCTTGTAGCGCGCAAACATGCTCGTCATCAAGTTGCCCATAGACATGCCCTGCATGAACACGCGGCCCTCGTCGATGTTGTACGTTTCCTTCATGCGGCCGATCAGCGCCTCGAGGAACTTCATGTCGTGGTTTTCCTGCCAGCTTTTGGGCGCAAGCTGTACGGGCAGGTCGGGCGCGTCATTCGGATTCCAGTTGTCAAAGACGCCCTCCACGGTCCACATCCGCTGGGAGTGCGCGTCTGGGAACACGCAGATAAAGCCGTCTCGATCCGCGGCCAGCGTCCACGAGGTATAGATGGCGTGTCCCCAGCCCGTCATCAGGCCGCCGTGCACGCCCACCACCAGCGGAACCTTTTGGGTTCCGTCGTAGCCGGCGGGGACATATTCATACCAACGGTCCTCCACACCGTCCGCAAGGGTGCCTGTCACTTCACGCAATCCCTCGGGGTACGGCTGCGAGTTGTTGCCGTTTTCATTCACGACAATATCGCTGCCTTTGATGGATTCGGGTAGGTAATCCCGGTTGGCATCATCCGGCGTACCGGGGCGCAGTTTGATCTTCATGGCTGTTGCTCCTTTCCTCCTCCGGTGGCCCACCGCACCGCGGCGGGCAAGCTGCGCTGGCACGAACTGAGGTCCGCGCCAGCCTCCAACTCCTGCGTCTGGGCGGCGTCGCCCATCATCCCAGCCAGCCGGCGATTTTCCTCCTCCGTGCCTCCGCCCTGCTCCCAGGCAAAGAAAAATTTGCTTTGGACGGGCTTTCCAGCCAGCGCATACAGGTCGTGCCCGCTGCCGGGAAACGCGTTCAGATCACCGAACACTGCTTCGAGCGAGGCTTTGTTGTGGAAGATGCCGGTCTCCTGACCGGCGCAGGCCTTGCGGCACACGGCCTCCAGATCCAGTATACCGTTCAGCGCGATTGCTTTGGAGAAGGTTTCGGGATGCTTCAGAGCCATTTTTACCGCGCCATAGGCGCCCGTTCCCACGCCACCGATCCAGTTTTGCGCGGGATCATCGCTGATGGGCAGGTTGTTGCGGCAGATGCCGGGCAACTCGGAGTTCATAAATTCTTCGTACCGCGGGCCGTACCGCATCGAGGTGCACAGGCTGTGGTGCTGGTCCGGCGCGATGATGAAAATGCCGTATTGGGCGGCGCAGGCCTCCGCGGGTGTGGAAAGCCAATCGAGGGCCGCGCCTCCTTCCGTGTGCAGTAGCCAAAGCACGGGGTACTTTTTCTCATGCCCTGCGTCCTCCAGCGACAGCCGGTTCATCTCCGGTGAAAAAATACGCGCGGAAAACGAGCCGCCGGTAATGACGGACAGCGCGTTCATTTCAATCTGGGCCATGTTCTTCCCTCCTCACTCGCTGGCCCGGACGAAGGTCTCTTTGATCTTGCCCTCCGCGACGAGCCAATCTAAATACTGCTTTACATGTCTATCGCAATATTCCCAATTGTGATAGCCGTGGTCGATCACACGGTATGCGTCGATCCCCTGATCCGCATATTTTTGCATAAAGCGGACGTTGTCCTGATAATGCGCGTCCTCCACACCGGTGGCCATATAGGCGCGGGGGAATTTTTTGCCCGCGGCCATCTGCTTGTCGATCATATAGCAAATATCGTTTTCGGTGTTGACGACATACTCCTGCTTGCCGAAGGCAGAAGCAAACATATAAAAAGATTCATTCGCCTTAATCTCGTCGTCGATGGGCAGGTCCGCGATGTTTTTCAGTCCCGAAAACAGCCCGATTGCGCCGAACCGCTCCGGGTCGCGCACCAGCCATTTCAGCGAACCGTAGCCGCCCATGGAAAAGCCCGCGAGGAAATTTTCCTCCGGCTTTTCGGAGAGCGGGAACAGATGGCGCACCACCTTCGGCGTCTCAATGGAGAGCTGCGAGAAATATTTGAAATCGCCGTGGTACGTATCCATATAGCCAGAGCAGTAGGTGCCCGAGCACACCACCGCGACGCCCGCCTCCGAGGCGTATAACTCCAGCGCCGTGTAACGCTGCCAGTCGGTGTAGTCAAAGCCGCCGCCCGATTGCAGCCACAGCACCGGATAGCGGTATCCTCTGGGCCGGTCCGCCAGCGAATGCCCCCAAGTGCTTTCCGGGATAATGACATTGACGCCGACCTTCATTTTCAGTACTTCGGAAAAATAATATAGCCTGAAATTTGCCATTTCGCGTTTTCCCTCCTTATCCTACCTTGCCGTCGCTTAGAACCCCATCGCCTCGTAGGCAAGATCGCGGAGCGTGGGATGGATCTCGCTATAAGCCTCGATCATGCCCAGAATTTCGTGCGTATAGAACATACCGATATGGTTTTTCGGATCGACCAGCGCGTACGCGCCCGCCGCGCCGTCCCAGCCGAATTCACCCACCGGGCTTTTGGATTTTGTGCCGTCGATCAGCACGCGCACGCCGAGGCCGTAGCCGTAGCCTTCCTTACCCGTTCTGGAAAAATCGGCAAGTTCCTGCTCTGTCAGCCAGTTACGACCGATTGCCAGAACGGATTCCTGTTTCAGGATGCGGCCGCCCGTGCGGCCGACGCCGCCGTTTGCCAGAGCCTCCAGCACCTTCGTGTATTCGTCTACGGTAGTACATAGCCCCGCGCCGCCGCTCTCGTAATTTTTTGTGATGCGGTAGATCATGCTCTCGTCGCGTTTGATTTTTCCGGTATCCCAGTCCTTGCCGTATTGGGCGAAGAGGCGATGTTCCTCGCCCGCCGGAACCTGATAATACATCTCGGTGATGCCCAACGGCTCAAACACGTTCCGCTTCATGTACGCGCCGAACGTCATGCCCGTCACAACCTCCACAACGGCGGCCAGCACGTCGTGGCCCAGCGCATAAGAATAGCGCGTGCCCGGCTCGCACAGCAGCGGCATCTGTGCCATAGCGGTCACTACCTGCCGGGTGGTGGCCTCGCCGTGCGTCTCCTCCACCACCTTGCGAATGGGGGCGGACGCAACGTCGTAGCTCATGCCGGCCGTCATCGACATCAAATCGTGGATGCGCATCGGGTTCTGCGCCGGAACAAGCTGTGAATTTTCATCTGGCCACCGGAACGGGAATTCGCCCATTTTGAAATCCGCTGCGTACCGCATATGGGCAAACTCCGGCAGATATTTTTCCAGCGGATCGTTCAGGCCGAGTTTTCCCTGCTCGATGAGCTGCATCACGCCCGTCATGGTGATCACCTTGGACGCCGAGTAAATGTTATACAGATCCCGCTCCGACACAGGCGTTTTTCGCTCGTAATCGCTGTGGCCGAGCATGCAGCGGTATACCGTTTCATGCCCGAGGGTGATTTTCATATCCAGCCCATGGACGCCGTATTTTTCTTCCAGCGTATTCAAATATGCCGTCAGCTTGGAAAAATTCATGGTTTCGCATTCTCCCCTTGCAGATTTGCAGATGATTGTTTCACTTCTTCGTATTCCATGTAGCGGAAATGCCGCGGGAACGGCTTGCCGTAGAGCAGTTCGCGGATAACGTCCGCAAGATTGGCGGAAAGCGTGCTGAAATGATCGGTGATATACGCCACGCCGTCGCATTCGGACACCTGCAGGTTCAGGATATACCGGCAGAACCATTCGATGCTCACCAGAAGTTCGCCGCCCCGGTGCAGCGCCTCGCAGTACATGCTGCGCAGGTCATTGTCAATCACGCAGCCGATGCTGCCGCGCGCAAACTGCAACCGGCGGCCGTCGGGCAAAACAAGTTCCGCGGTGAGGGTGTCCGCGCCCGGGCGGTACTCTGCGCTGCACACCTCGGCCAAAAAGCTTACCGGAATGCAGAGATATTCGCCGCGCACTTTCTGCCCGCCGTCCAATCCGTGGTACTTCAGCTTTTGCCACTTTACGGCGGGAACGCGCATCGGCACGACCTTGTTGCAAAACCACGCCTTATCGGTGCCGTCGGCCACCGCGAACGCGTAGGCGTCGCCGGTGCGGGGCAGGATTGTCTCGCTCTGCGTGACGGAGCCGTCCGCGTTGCGGCGCAGGCCGGAGAAGAAGTAATCCCAGTACAAAAACGCCTCGTCCAGCGTCTGGCCGTGATCGCGGTTTTTGATGTCGTGATACACCACATCCCCCTTCGCGCCCTTGTAAAACGCGAAATTGTGTTCGCCGACAATGCTGATTTGCGGCGTCTTCTCGCACTCGTTCAGCGCCATCCAATAAAAGCGGTTGAAGCGGTTCAGTACCGGCTCGCCGTAGGGGCGGCCCGGAGGCGTTCCGTTCGTCTCCGGCCTTGCCTGCCAGACGGGCAAGGGACCCGCGGCGTTTTTGATCGCGCCGTCGTCCGTAAACAGCACGTCCAACTGCGTAGGCCCGCCGGAGCCGGCCGCCCCGGCCAAAATATTGCCGTAATACCGGCAAAACTGCGCGGTCATCAGGTTGCCGGCCGACATGCCCTGCATGAAAATGCGGCCCGCGTCGATCTTGTATTTTTCCTGCATTTTGGCGATGAGCGCCTTCAAAAAATTCAGGTCGTGATTTTCGCGGTAATCGGCCGGCACCTTCGCAAGCTGCCTGTCGCCAAGAAAAGTGGGCGTATGGTCATTGAACATGCCCTCCACCTGCCAGATACGCGCTTGGTGCGCGTCCGGGAACACGCAGATGAAGCCCTCGCGATCCGCCACCATTGTCCACGAGGTATAAATCGCATGGCCCCAGCCCGTCATTAACCCGCCGTGGTTGCCCACCACGAGCGGCACCGGCTCGCTGCCGTCGTAGCTTTCCGGGACATATTCATACCATCGATCGGAAAGGCCGTCCTCTGTCAATGTACCGGTACACTCCACGAGCCGCTCGGGATACGGCTGCGAGTTGTTGCCGTTTTCGTTTACGACCAGGTCGCTGCCCTTGATGGCCTCGGGCAGATAGTCGCGATTTTCGTCGTTGGGCGTCCCCGCCCGGAGAATCACAGTTCCTTGCATGGGTGGCCTCCTCACTCTTTTTTAATTTCACTTTTTCAAACGGCGGCCTTAAGCGCCTGTTTTTTGCCTTACTCCCTGCATTTTAACGCTTCAAAATCGGCGAGCGCGCCGCCGTTTTGCAAAAGATCGCGCAGCAGATCGGCCATATTGGCCGAGAGTTCGGCAAAATGGTCGGTGGCGTACACCACGCCGTCGCACGCGGTAACGGTAAGGCCATAAACATACCGGCAGAACCATTCGATGCTGACAAGCAGTTGCACCTCCCGGTGCAGCGCTTCGCAGTACATGCTGCGCAGGTCGTTGTCGATCACGCAGCCGATGCTGCCGCGCGCAAACTGCAGCCGGCGACCGTCCGGCAGCCGCATACGAGCCGTGAGGGTATCTTCGCTATAAACAAGCTGCGCGCCGAAAAAATCCGCCAGCAGCGAAAGCGGCACCATACAATATTCGCCGCGCACCCTTTGCCCGCCGTCGAGGCCGTGGTATTTCAGCTTCCGCCAAGGGCGGGCCGCCGCCGTCATGGGCAGAATGCGGTTGTTGGCCCACGCATAGCCGCAGCCCGTGGCCACGGCCAGCGCAAGCGCGTCCCCCGTGCGGGGCAGGTTGCTCTCCTCACGCACAATGGTACCGTCGGTCTTGCGCCGCACGCCGGAAAAGAGGTAATTCCACACCAGTGCCGCGTCGTCCAGCGTCTGGCCGTGGTCCCGGTTTTTGATATCGAGATACACCAGATCGGCCTTTTCGCCCTTATAAAAGGCCATGTTGTCCTCGCCAATAATGCTGATTTGCGGCAGCGGTTCGCATGCGTTCAGCTTCATCCAATAATAGCGGTTGTATTTATTGACAAAAAGCGATTCTTCTTTATCCGGCGGGATATCATTCTTCTCCGGGCGCGACTGCCAGACAGGCAGGTGCCCGCCCTTGTTTTTGACGGTGCCGTCCGGTTCGAACAGCAGATTCGTAAAGCTGGCACAGCCGGACCCCGCCGCACCAGCCAGCAGATGGCCGAAGTTGCGCGAGAAAAGTGCCGTCATCAGGTTGCCCATCGACATACCCTGCAGATAAATGCGTTCCTCGTCGATGTTATATTTTCCCTTCATGCAGGCAATCAAGCCCAAAATCAGCCGGACATCACGGTTTTCCGCAGCGTTTTCCGGCGCAGGGTTCGCGCCGGGGGGCGGCACCTCGTTCTCGTGCGTGCCCGCAGAGCCGTCAAAGCGCCATTTGCCCCACTGCACGCACCAGACGCGCCCTTCGGAGGCATCCGGGAAAGCCACGATAAAATCATGCGTCTCGGCCATCATCGTCCACGAGGTGTAGATGGCCTGCCCCCAGCCCGTCATCAGGCCGCCGTGCAAGGAGATTACCAGCGGTGTCTTTTTTGTGGGGTCGTAGCTGGTGGGGATATATTCGTACCAAGTATCCTCTTTGCCGTCGTCCGTGAGCGCATCGTGAAATTCGCACAGACGCTCGGGGTACGGCTGCGAGTTGTTGCCGTTTTCGTTCACGACGATATCGCTATTCTTGATGCGTTCCGGTAGGTAATCGCGGTTGTCGTCATCCGGTGTACCCGCGCGCAGAAAAAGCTGATTCAATATTCTTCCCTCCCTATTTCAGTCCCGGATCAATCGGAGTGTCATCGGCCGCGTTCGGAACGAGCGGCCGGCGCTTCCCTGCGAGCCTGTTCAAAAAATTGCGTTTTTTGTTTTACGGCCAGCGTTTTAGGCAAAATGCCGGCCGCTCAAAAACTGATTTTGCCGCCGGTCAGCCTTTGACGGAACCAAGCGTGATGCCTTTGACAAAGTACTTCTGGAAGAACGGATAAGCCACCAGAAGCGGAATGACGGCAATCACCGCGATGGCCATGCGCACGCCGGTGTTGGGGATATCGGAGGCGTTGAACATGCCCGTGGAATGGCTCTGCAGGAAGGATGCCTTGTTCATCACGTCGTTCAGATAGTTCTGGATGCCGTACAGGTCGGTGCGCGTCGTGAGGAAGTAGATGCCGTTCGTCCAGTTGTTCCAGTAGGCGATTAGCGTCATCAGGCTCACCGTCGCGATGATGGGCTTGCTCATGGGAGTGACAATCCGCACCAAGCACTGCGTCTCGGTGGCACCGTCAATCTTGGCAGCCTCGATCACCTCGTTCGGGATGCTAGAGGTAAAGTACGTGCGCATCATGATGACGAGAAAGGGATTGAACAGCAAATAAGGGATAATCATGCCCCAGATGCTGTCCTTTACGTTCAGAATGTTGGTGTATACTAGGTAGGTCGGCACCAAGCCGCCATTGAACAGCATTGGGAAGAACAGCATCAGCGAGAGAAAGTTCTTGCCGGGCAGCTCGCTGCGCGAGAGCGGATAGGCGAACAGGATTGTCATCAGCACGTTGACGGTAACGCCGATGGCAGAGTACACAATACTCATAATGTAGGCCCGGCCGATCGATCCGCGCGTTGTCCACAGATAATCATAGGCGCCGGTATTCCACTCCTGTGGGAACAGCGAATAGCCGTTCTGCACCAGCGTGGTTTCCGAGGTGAAAGAACTGGCGATCAAAAGCCAGAACGGGATCAGGCAGGCCAGCACCAAGAACACCAGCAGCACGTTGAAAAAGGCGGCATACGCTTTGTTGTCATTGATCATTTTATACTCCTCCCTCTAGAACAAGGCGCTTTCCTTGTCGATCCTAGAAACCAGCGTGTTGGCTGTGAACACCATGATAAAGCCAAGGATTGACTGCAGGAAGCCTGCAGCGGAAGAACGGCCCACGTCGTTCAGCTCCAGCAATGCGCGGTATACGAACGTATCGATTGTCTGTGTGGTGGAATACAAAAGGCCGCTGTGCTGAGGAACTTGATAAAATAGGCCGAAGTCGGAATAGCAGATGCGACCCACGGCCAGCAGCACCAGCGTGATGATCGTGAATTTTAGACTAGGCAACGTCACGTGGCAGATCTGCTGCCACGTGGTGGCACCGTCCATCACAGCCGCCTCATATAGGGATTTGTCGATACCGATGATCGTGGAATAGTACAAAATAGAACTGTACCCAAACGACATCCACAGATAAACGATGGTTAAGATCACCGGCCAGTATTTGGGTACGTTGTACCATTTGATAGGGTCGATGCCCAGCAACGGCAGAACTGAATTGTTCACAAAACCGTTCGTGGGATTTAAAAACGCGTAAACGATGTAGCTGACGATGACGGTGGACAGCAGATACGGAATCAAAATCACCACTTGGCTGAACCGCTTTAAGAATTTGCTCTTCACACAATCCAGCGCGATGGCAACAGTGATGGCAAGAATGTTGCCGAACAGGATAAAGCCCAGATTGTACAGTACTGTGTTGCGCAGCGCGTTCAGCGCGTCATTGTTGCTGAACAGAAACTTGAAGTTGCTCAGCCCCGCCCACGGGCTGTTGAAAATGCCCACCGCATAATTTACCTTTTTAAACGCGATGACAAGCCCGCCCATCGGCAGATAGTTGTTGATGATCAGATAAACAATGCCCGGGAGCAGCATAATGTAAAGCGGTAAAAACTGTTTGATCCTCTTATTCCTACGGCTGCGGGTGCGGTTTTTTTCTTCTTCAGGCAGGACAGGCTTTTTTTGCTTCATGGTTTGCTCCATAGTATGTTTCCTCCATCCTTTTATTTGGCTGCCGCCAAAGCGTTTCCCCTACTGAAAAGGATATCAAAAACTGTTTCCCGCGCGCTATCAAATTTCTGCCATGAATTATCAATTATCCGAATAATCAATTAACATTAGAGAACATTTTTGTATGTCCTTTACACTTTTTTGTTGCAAATTGGCAGAAACACAATAAAACAGAACAGATAATTTATAGAAAAGCCTTTCGGCCGCTTGCTATACTAAAAACGACAGAGGCAGCACGCGTTACAGCGTGTTACCCCACATTTATAAAATAAAAAAGGAGAAAGACTGATGAAAAAGCTTCTTGCACTGATGATGGCTGTCGTTCTGGTGCTGAGCCTTACCGCCTGCGGCGGCTCCGGCAGCTCCACACCCGTGTCCGGCGGCGGTTCTGTGTCCGGCGGCAACGATACATCGTCCGCCAGCTCCGGCGATTACCCCGTGATCCGCTGGGCCTACTCTACAATGTGGAACAACGATTCCGAGTCGGCCGTTGAGGAGGCCATCAACGAAATCCTTCGCGAAAGCTGCGGCGCCGAGATTGACCTCGTCGCGGTGAACTTTTCCAGCATGCAGGAGCAGTATAACCTGTTGCTCTCTGGCGGCAAGGACACCATCGACATCTTCTCATCGTTCTGGTATCTGCCGCTCTCCACGCTGGTCGCCAACGGGCAGATCGCCGATATCACCGACCTGATCGAGGACTATCCCGAAATGCTCGCTTTGTTCGATGATTACCCCGAAGTGCTGGATTGCTGCAAGATCGACGGCAAAATGTATGCCCTGCCCACGGTTGCCCCCTATGCTTCCCCGATGCTGTTCCTCTGCAAAAAGACGGACGCCGAATCGGCCAATATTGATTTCTCACAGATCCACACGCTGGATGACGTCACCGAGGCCATGGTAAAGATGAAAGAGAAGAACCCAGATCACTACTATGTACCCGGCGCGACCGAAACCTACTGGATCCCGAAGGACATTGACTATTTGGGCGACAACTATTTCTTCGGCGTTCTCACTGACCCGCTGAACAGCACGACGGTTGAGAACTACTACGAATCCGATTACTTTATCAACTTTATGGAGAATGTCCGCATCTGGCAGGAGCACGATATCATTACGCCCGATCCGATGTCCAACACGAACCCCACGCTGATGAGTCTGCAAAACGGCCTGTGCGAGGCTACGCCCGGCTACGGCGTTGACGCGGATGAATTCTGCTACGAGGCCAATATCCAGATGCAGTATGGTGACGAATTGGTGGGCACCAACCTAGGCGAAAGCCTGATCTGCACCGGCAACATTACCACCTATCTGTGGCACATCACCAGCTTCTGCGACAAGAAGGATGTCGCCATGCGTGTTCTGGCCGAGTTCTACACCGACCCCCGCCTGTGCAATCTGCTGGGCAACGGAATCGAGGGCGAAAACTATATCATGCGCGACGACGGCATGATCGAGTTTCCCGAGGGCAAGGACGCCATGACCCGCGGCTGGGGTGGACAGGGCGCTTCCTACAACCTGCCCAACGCCTCCGGCTGCCCATCTTGGTTCTATCAGCCGGCCGACCTGTGGGATCAGTACATGGAGTTCAACAAAAACGCGAAGCCCTCTCTGGCGCTCGGCTTTGTGTTTGACTCCTCTCCTGTTGCCGATCAGGTTACGGCCTGCAGCAACGTCTACGCGCAGTATTATCTGCCGCTGATCAACGGCGAGGTGGACATCGACGAGATCCTGCCCGTATTCCAGCAGGCTCTGCACGATGCCGGCATCGACGACATCATTGCGGAAAAGCAGGCGCAGCTGGATGCTTGGCTTGCCAGCAAATAATTTGCGAAAAAATCCGTAAAACAAAAGGGGCCGTTGCGCAGCGTATTTTGTGCGGCGGCCCTTTTTTGCATCTTGCGTGCGGCGTGGCGGCTTTCCGGCTCTCTTTTTGGCGGCGTGCGGCCCCGGCAGCTTTTGAATCCAAACACAGAAGGGAATAAAAAAATGACGCAGAGTCCCCTTACAGAGCCCAAAAAGCTCTGGAATATCCCCTATATCCTTGTGCTGACTGTCAGCACGCTCAGCTCGTTTTCGTTTTACATGGTCGCGACCATCCTGTCAAAATATCTTGTCGGGCTAGGCGCAAGCATCACCTTTGCGGGCTTCGTCGTGGGGCTTTTTTCCATCACGAGCCTCGTGTGCCGCCCGTTCTGCGGCGTCATGGCTGACCGGTTGAATAATATCTGGCTGCTTATTGTGAGCAACCTTTTGATGAGCATCGGTCTGCTCGGCTTCGCGTTCACCAACAGCATGCCGCTGATGATTTTGTTCCGCGTGTGCAACGGCGTCGGCTTTTCCATCAACGGCACGGTACAGATGGCACTGATTGTACATTTCATTCCGAAGGACCGCACCGGCGAGGGCATCGGCTACATCGGCATCAGCCAACTCATCGGCTCGGCCTGCGCGCCGGCTGTCGGGCTGGAAATCGCCGACCGGTTGGGGATGCCCGCGGCATTCCTCGCGGCGGCGCTTCTTACCATTGCCGCCGCCGTGATGCTGCTGTTTTTGCGCGACATCCAGCCGCCCAAAAAGAAAGCAGCCAAAAAGGGTATCTCCTTCGGCGATTTTTTCGAACGGCGCGCTGTCCCCTTTACCATTCCGTACTCAACGTTTTCGTTTGCAAATGGCGTGATCAACGGTTACCTTGTGATGTTTGCCGACGAATACGGCATCGAAAAGGTGAGCGTTTATTTTACGATGTACGCTGTCGCTGTGTTCCTAGTACGCCCCTTCTCGGGCAAGCTGATGGACAAAAAGGGCCTGCAGTACACAGTGTTCCCCGGCATGATAGCGTGCGCAGCATCGTTGTTCCTGTTGGGCTTCTGCAATTCGCTGTGGCTGATTCTGCTCACGGGCATTCTGCGGGCGCTGGGGCAGGGCGCAGCGCAGCCCTCCTTACAGGCAGGCTGCATCAACCATGTGGGACGCGAGCGCAGCGGTGTAGCCACGAGCACCTATTTCCTCGGCGGCGATATCGGGCAGGGCATCGGGCCGATGGTGGGCGGCTTTATTCTTGCGCAGATTGCGGGGCTTGCAGGCTACCGCGTGTTGTTCTGCTTCTGCGGCGCGCTGATGCTGGCTGCGCTGGGCTATTTCTACGTGATGTTCCCAAGGAACGTGGAGACCAAAAAAAATCTGTGATACAGCCGCTTTCCCTTCGCATTCTGTTTTGCAAAAGCCGCGGACAAATCCCGAGCGCCGGCACACAGGCTACACTCCGGCGAAAAACGCTGTTTCCCTGTGTACAGACATCGGAACCGTCCGCAAAGAGAGGAGAATCATTATGCAGCGCTTTACCGTTTCCAACCTTTCCGGCTATCTTGTCACGCACGGCCGCACATTCCGTGAACCGAAAGAGGATATCCTGTTCTTCAACTGGAGCTGCGATACCGTAGAATTCATCTTTTCCGGCACACACCTGAACGTCAGCTTTCGCGCTGGCTGCGGCTGGGAGTTGGAAGGCCCGCCGAGCGACCCGGATGTCCCCAAACGCGCCACCTGGCCTTGGGTGGCGGTGTTCCTGGACGACAACCCCGCGCCCGTGCGAAAATTCGAGGTTGCGTCTCCCAATGAGACCTGGCTTTTGCACCATAGCCCCGAACCGCAGACGCATCGCATCCGGCTGGTGAAACTGACGGAAAACAGCAAAACCTTCTTGGGTATTACCGGGTTTTCCGCCGAGGGCGAATTTTTTCCGGTGGAACAAATGCCCACAAAACGGCTGGAAATTGTGGGCGATTCTATCACCTGCGGCTACGGAAACCTTGTGAAAGACCCAAACCGGCACTTTTTTTCTGCCGACGAGGATGCGTGGCAGGCCTACGGCCCCCTAGCAGCGCGCAGACTGGGCTGGGATTGCTCGTGCGTGAGCATCTCGGGAATCACCGCCGTCAGGCACGCCGGCTGGATGGGCGACTATGCCATGAACGAGCTTTACGCCTATACCGACCGCGTGTATCAGGAAAAACTGGGCCTTGCCCCGGAGCCCTGGGATTTTACAAAAGCACCAAACGATGTCGTGGTGCTGAATCTGGGCACGAACGATTGCTTCGGCATCCTGTTCTGCCCCGAGGCGAGTGAGTTGGAGCGCTTTACGGGCGCCTACCTTGCATTTTTAAAGCACGTGAGGCAACTGAACGGACCCGATACATACATCGTGTGTGCGCTGGGCACGATGAATTACTACCTGTTCCACGATATTGCCGTCGCCGTGGATACCTATAAACAGCAGACGGGGGACGCGCGCGTGAGCCTGCTGCGCTTTGCTCCGATCCATCCTTTCGACGGTCTTGGCGCGGACGGGCACCCTTCCCTTGATACGCACGCCAAAATGGCCGACGAATTGACCGCGTTTCTGCAGACACTAAACTGAAAGCGCAGACGCAGGGACGCGGCAGACCACAAATATAAGCCGCCAAAAAACACACCGTATCAGGGCGAAGCCTTCCCTGATACGGTGTGTTTTTTGGCGGCTATTTATTTTGTTCTTCCAGGCTTTTGCTTCGATACTCGCTCGGCGTGATCTTCTCATATTTTTTAAACACCTGTGTAAAATGGGAAAAATTTGTATAACCCAACTCCAGCGCCACCATACTGACGGGAATATCCGCGCGCTCCAACATATCCTTGGCGGCCTCTACCTTCGTGAGCGTGATATATTCCTTGATGTTCAGGCCGGTTTCCTTTTTGAACAACTTAGTAAAATACTCCGCGCTCAGGCACATGTGCTCGGCCACGTCCCGCACCGTGATGTGGTCAGCCAGATGATCGGAAATAAAGGTCTTCGCCTTCTCCACATCGCTTTGCGGCGCCTGCGAGGCGCGCAATTCCTTCACCTGCTTCATCATATAGGTCATTGCATTCCGTAGCGAAGCGGCATCAGAATAGCTGTTCATATAGGTATTGTAACTATACTGGTTGTGGAACAGCTCGTGCATATCCACCCTGTTTTCGTAAAAATAATTGAAGAACATATGTGTCACACGCTGGTGCAGATCACAGAGCGCTTTTGCCTTGTTCAACGTGAGGTTTTTTTCAATCTGCTCCAGACACTGCTCAAATTCGTTCATCAGAATGCGGTGCTGCCCGGACGCCAGAAGAGAACGCCAGCGGGCGCCGCTTCCCGTGATATATACAGAGTCCGCAGCTGAAGGATGATTTGCTTCATATTCCCACCGCAAAATGCCGGTGTCCTCTAATTTTCCGTCGATCACGTCGCGCACATGCCGATATTCTGACCACAGAGCCTTGAAGGGCGCGGCGCCTCCCACAAAACACCGGATCACCTCCTTCGGTATTGCCTTGCACAGTCTCTCAAAAAAGTCGTGTAGCCTGTCCACAGCCAATTCGGGCACATCCTCCAGCGCCGAAAACAGCAGCAGTACAAACTGCTTTTCATGGTTTACCGTGCTCAGCGAAACAATTGGGAACGAAAACTCTGCCTCTTTCAACGCCTGCGCCAGATGCTTATGGATCTCTTTTTCCGATACGGTCGGCGTATCGCTGCGGCGGAACTGTTCAAATGTGAGCATCAGCAGCCGCGCGTGCTTTTCTTCCGCCACCGGATAGCCCAGCAGTTCCAGCAGCTCCAGCGAGGCTCGTATCTCCTCTTTCCGCGCGGAAAAAAGATTCATCGCTACACCGTCCAGCAGCTCCATTGCACCGGTCTGCATCCGCCTGCCCACTTCATACAACTGATTGCGCTTATTGCGTTCGTACAAATACTGCATCGCGCGCTGCAGCACCCGCTCGATTTCCTCCGGCGGCGCGGGCTGCACCAGATAATCAAAGCAACCCAAGCGGATGCTCTCCTGCGCGTATTCAAAATCTGCGTGGGAGGTAAGCATGACGGTAAGGCTCTCCGGGTATCTCTCTCGGATCGTGCGAATCAACCAAATCCCGTCCTCGCCCGGCATCTCAATATCGGTCAAGACCACGTCGATTGGATGGACGCTTAGCCTCTCCAGCGCGCCCGCCGCGCTGGAGGCATAAAAAGCCCTTTCAATGCCTAGCTTTTCAAAATGAATGCACGCCGCAATTCCGTCAAGCACACTGCTCTGATCATCGACAAACAGCACGTTCATGATTCTTCCCCTTGTTTCGGATCACTTCCGGCAGAAAACGGCAAATAAAAGATGGACACTGCTCCTCCGCAGGGGCTGTTGAAAAACGCCTTTTCGTATTGTCCATGATACAGGATATCGATTCTCCGGCACAGGTTTTGCACGCCTACGTGGTACTGTTCAAACAGACCGTCTTGACTTTGCAGGCTCTGCAGCGCCTCTTCGCTATAGCCCACGCCGTTATCCGTCATGCGGATGCGCATATATTGCCTCCCCTCCATCTCCACGCTGTCGATGTGGATACCGAAGCGCAAAATTTTGCCGCCTTGCGCATTATGCTTGTTAAAATTTTCCAAAAACGTCTGTATGATCAGCGGCGGCACCCGAAAATCCAGCAGATCGGGGTCGATATTCTGCTGCAACAGAATGTGGTCGCTGCGCTCGGCTTCGATGATGCCGAAATAATCTCGCACCTCATCCAACTCTGCCTGTACCGTCACAAAGTTGAGACTGTCGTGGAACACATACCGCAGATGGTTGGAAAACATCCCGATGATATTGATGGTCTTTTCCCTCTCTCCCTGCACGGTGAGGCCGTGGATGCTCTTGAGGCAGTTTAAAAAAAAGTGCGAGCGCGTCTGCAATTGATAATATTGCAGCAGCGCGTGTTCCTTTTGCTCCCGCCAGCACAGATTCTCCTTTGCCAGGGTCACCTTCTGCTCCACCAGCTTTGCCAAAGCCTCCTGAATCTCCGCCATCTCCCGGAGAGGGTTCGTCTCGCTCTGAACAGCCGCCACGCCTTCTTCAATCTGCCGAGTGGCGTCAATAATCTGATTGAGCGGCGAGATGAGCATTTTCCGCAGCAGACGATACATGCACATAAATAGGACGCAGATAAAAAGCAGTGAAGCGGCCAGCATAATCACGTATACGCGCAAATACTCCCACACACTGGCAAACGAGATTATGCCGCACAGGCCGATGCCCATCTCTTCGTTGAAGCGGCTCTGCACAATGACCGAACCTCTTTTGAAAAGCGTGCCGTCTATGGCGGACAGCATATCCTCCAGCAAAACGCCGTTTTCCTGTGCACCGGAAACGTTTGACAGAATTCCGTCCCGCGTGAAGAAGGCAAACCCACTGCCCTCCAGCCGGTTTTCTCTGGCTGCGCATGCCTGCACATCCACCATCGCACACAGGTAAAGATCCCTTTTCCGAAACGCATTCATTAGCAACGTACAGCTTTCGTCGGAATAGCTCACCCAGCGCTGAGTCGCGGGCGCGCCGTCCGAGAGCCACAGGCTGCGAATTGCCCGCATCTCCTCAATGGTTTTGGTATTGACACGTCCGCCCAGAAAATCCGATCCGAACCAATAATAATTCGTATTCTGCTTCGTGTCAAACAGCAGGATGCCCGTGATTTCCTGCGTCCGGCTTTGGATGATATGGCGCAGATTGAATTCCACCTGCATGCGCTGCGCCGCCGAAACAAACCGGTTTTCCCGCGAAAGCGCGGTAAAATCCAGATCGTTTGCAAAAACATCCTCATTAAAATTTTGCATATCCCCCATGACGTGTACCAGGTCGTTCAAATAAAGATCCAGCGCGACTCGATTGTATGTCATCATATCCTGCATGGAATTGTAGAGCGCGTAGCCGCCGCACACCGTAAGGCATAAAACGGCAACCGTGAGCATCACAAAAAAAATCACGATTACAAGCTTTTTGCCGGAGTACTGGCGTTTCATTTCTCTAATCCCCCCAACAGTACTCTTGTTTGTTTATGGCTGCGTAAAGCAAGGTTCGATCTGAACCGGCACCTTTTGAAAAAACTTTTATTGTAAAAATCCTCTTTCCGGAAAAAGAGGATTGTAAAATATCCGACTCACAACGGCGTCGGCGCAATACGGGCGCAGCAACCTGCTTTGACCAATTCCGTTTGCCCGATCGAGGTACGGATGGTCACATCCATCGCGCTGGGGTTGTAGATTAACGAACCGTCCACGGAATACTCCAACCGGCGGTACGCCGTTATGTATTCCATCACCTCGCCGTTCGTGGCAAACCAGATTCGATCTTTGTGCTGCGCCAGAAGCGCCGCCAGCTGTTCGATGACGTTCCAATTGTTATCATCGTCAAACTCATAGGCGTGGCCCCACACATAGAACAGCATCGGGAAGTAAGGCGGGCCGGCCAGAAACTGTCGTGCCAGCTCCATCAGCTCCGGATCGTTGTGGTGGCAGGTGGGATCCCACTCCAAAAAATCTTCGGGAATCGTGAACGCATGGGTGGAGCGGATGGTTCGCGCACCCATGTACCCCGCAAGGTGCAACTGCCGGACCGTCTCTTTGGTATACATGCCGAAGGGATAGGCAAACATACGCAGCGGCTTTCCCACCAGCGCCTCCAAACGGCGCTTATCCTCCACGATCTCATAGGCCGCAAGCGGCGTGCCGACGCTGTTCAGCCCGGAATGGTATAGGCCGTGTCCGGCAATCTCGTGGCCGACATATACTGTTTCCACCTCTTCGGGACTCACCTTGGAGATATCCAGATTGGGTTTCCCCGGGAAACCGCCCTTGTCTTCATGGCCCAACAACGCAGAGCCCAGATTGAAGGTACACTTTACACCGTAACGCCGCAAAAGTTCGGCCAGGCGTCGGTCCTGCACCACACCGTCGTCGTAGCTCAGCGTGCAGGCCTTTCCCTTTCCTCCGGGGAATACCAGAGAATCGAACCGTTTGCCCACAATCGCAACCTCCTATTGCAATAAAATTACTCTGTTGTTTCGGTTTTGATTTTTTTAATCCACTTTCCGCTACGCAGCCGAAACACGCACCAAATTGCCTTGATGATCTGATCGGCATGCAGGAAAACATACGTATAGAACGTGGGGAGGTGTAGCACCAGCCCGGCCAGCGCACCCAGCGGCACGGCAATGAGCCACATAGTAAACATATCCGCCATCAGAAGAAACCGTGTATCACCGCCGCCGCGCAAAACGCCCTTCGTCAGGATCGAGTTTGTGGAGCGGAAAATAACGATAATGCTCAGCGCGTTCATCAGCTCGCGCGCGATGGCTTTTGTCTCATCAGTAATATTGTACACGCCAATCACCGGGTCGCTGACGAGTCGGATGATCAGCGCGGCACAGCCGCCCACGATCGCTCCTAAAATCAGATAGGTATAACCCTGCCTGCGCGCGTCCTCCGTGCGGCCTTCGCCCAGAATCTGGCCCGTCAAAAAACAGCCGGAGAACGAAAGACCGGAAATAAAAATGGTACTGACGCGCTGCAAAATCGACGTGATAGAATTGGCCGAGACAAAGCCAGAGCCGATCTGTCCCATAATGATGGCCAGCACGTTATCGCCCAGGCCCAGCAGGCAGTCGGATAGCATCACGGGTATGCTGATGCGCAAAAAATCCATAACCAGATCGCCGCAGGGCATAAACAGATCGCGCAGGCGGTAGCGGAGTTTTTTATTTTTTAAAAAGCAGCCCACAATTATGCCTGTCTCTATGACGCGGGCAATCACCGTACCCAGTGCCGCGCCGGCCACACCCATCTTCGGGAAGCCCAGCTTACCAAAGATGAACACATAGTTCGCGCCCACGTTCACGCCGAAAGCAAAGATGGAGGCGATGAGCGGCACATTGGAAAGGTCCATGCTGCGCATGATGTTCGTGAGTGCGAAGGAAAGCGCCATCAGCAAAAAGGTTGCGGTGGACCAGCGCAAATACTCCACACCCGCTTCAATCTCCGCAACCGCCTCTGGTCGGAAATATAGCCCCATGACCTGCCGCGGCAGAAAAACATCCACAAGCGTAAAACCAAGCCCCAAAGCAAGCCCAAACCGCAACGCGATGGTGACGGCCTTTTTCAGCGAGGTAAAATCCTTTGCGCCCCAGTAACGCGAGGACAGTACCGATGCCCCCATGCTGACACCCATAATGGTGAATGAAAACAGCATGATAAACTGATTGGCCTGCGTGGAGCCGCTGAGCGCCGCCTCGGTAAACTGCCCCAACATGATGTTGTCTACCATATTCACGCCGTTGGTGATTACGCTTTGCAAAACCACGGGAATCGCAATGGTCAGCAGCCGTTTATAGAAAGTTTTGTCCATTTCAATGTATTTATCCACAAAGCGCATGTTTCATGTCTTCTCCAATCCCTTCATATTCATTCCGTAGCTTTTCAAACTTTCTGCTGCTGTTTCTGCGACATTTTTATCCTAAGAGCCTATTTAGGCTCTTAGAGAGGCTCTTATCTGAAGTGGGCGACGTGACAACCACACGTTTCAAACACAGCCGATGACACGTCAATTGAATCCGTACTTCACAGAGGAGAAGCAGACCCGCATCGGTTTTGCCGGCCGGATACCGGAAAATCAAGAATGGCTCAGCTTGATAGTGACCTTTGGACCGTATTTGTCGAACAGTTCGATCAGCTCGTCATCGTGATGCGCTACGTTGCGGCAGTTGAGATCCACTATCATAGTGTTGTTCTCGCCGTTTCGAACCGGCTTCCAAACGGGTAGATACTTGTTGTTTGGGTCGCCGTATTTCACAAAGTTGACCGTCAGTGTGCTGAGGATCTGCGCATACCTCTGGCCTTGCACCGCCTCATTCAAAACGAGGACTTTGTCCTCATTCTGGAAGATGTAGGCCATTTCGCCGCCGTGCCAGATGGGAAGCCATCCGTCCTCGGGCACGCAGTAGGAGCACATCATCAGATATACATTCTCACAGCCCTTCTTTGCGTGCTCCAAAGCGGATGCCACCGCGGCGTGGCGCCGGCCGGCATCCATGAACGCGAGATCAATGATCTGGTGCTCGGGATACGCCTTGCGGAACAGTTCCATCATGTAATCCGTGTACTCGCCAAGCAGGTTCCGCAGATACGCGACCTGATCTTCCTCCGTCATGGTAAGCTTCTCCTCGGCAGGAATAGAAACGGCCGGGAATTCTCCCAAGGTGGAGCTATAAATAACGGGTTTATCCTTAGAAAACGCGGGAAGGCCTGCTTCTACGGGGAAACCGGGGAAGTAATCGTTGGCGACAGGCCCCCAGCCGAACGGTTGCGCTACTTTGCGGGCCACTCTTGCCAGCTCGGAGAAGGGAACGTCATAAAGTTTTTCGATGTTTTCTTTTGTGATGCCCAGCTCGTTCATTATATCTTTCGCTATCTTGCGGCTACTTTCCCTGTCGACCGCCGGGTACACGGAAGGCTCCCTTGCGCCGCTCATCACCATGCCCTTTTGGAAATAGGGGGCGGCTTCCTCCAGCATAAACATGCACTGAACCTTTCCGCCGCCACCGGAGTGGCCGCAGATGGTGACGTTCGCGGGGTCTCCGCCGAAGGCCGCAATGTTCTCGTGAATCCACTTCAGCGCGACAACAAGATCCGCAATGCCGACATTGGCGGAGTTCCAGAATTCTTTCCCGTACTCCTCCAGATTCAAGTGGCCCATAATATTCAAGCGGTGGTTGATGGATACGAAGATGACATCGCTGTTGTGGGCCATGTTAAAGCCGTCGAAGGAAATCTCCTCAAACGCATTGCCCGCAAAAAAGCCACCGCCGTGAATGAAGACAAAAACTGCCTTCTTCTCGCCGTTCAAGGTCCGGGGAGCCCAGATGTTCAAATTCTGGCAGTCCTCGTTCTGCTTTTCCAGCATGTGAAGACCCCTGTAGTACGCGAAGGGATTGGTATCCAGCGCCTGCATGGCAATCGGGCCATGATGGTACGCGTTCTGAACGCCCTCCCACGGTTCGATTTCGACGGGCATCTGAAAACGCCTGGCATGTGCATACGGAACTCCCATAAAGATGTTCACATCGCCGTATGTAACGCCGCGCAGCGTGCCAAGTTTGGTGTGAGCAAGCGGTCTTTCTCTCTCAAACACATTGTGATTCATAACCATTTCCTTTCCGATAAAGATTCCTCCGTCTTGCGCGCAATCTGCTGGAGGTGTTGGGAAAACGCCGAGGAATGCGCGCACCTTCACAATACTATTATAAAGAAAAGCGATTGGCGTTTTCTTTCATTTTTCTGTCTTTTTCTGTTGAAAAATTGTGTAACTTTCCAAAATCGGCAAAATATAAGAACAGCGCCCTTTTTCGGAAAGTCCTCTTGTTAAAAAGGACGTTAAAGGGCGCTATGTGTAACTCATAAAAATTTATTCCAGCGAAATGCAGGCCAAAATCAGAAATACGCCAAACCCGACACAAATGGGCACCATCAGCGCGACAACCACAATTATCTTTTGTTCGCTTTTGCCCGTTGTTCCTGCAGTGTGCGAAGGCGACTAAAGCTCCCTCTAAACACACCCCGCCATAGCTGCGCAAGAAACTGCGTCTGACATTGACGCCAGACTGTCCGGAAAACCGATGCGGGTTTGATTCTCCTCTGCTTTGGCCTTGTCCGCCTGAAACTGCCGATTGAATGGATTTTCGTATTTCTGCGCTTGCCTGCCCATCCGGGAAAATGCTCTTAAGGAAGACAGACAGTTTTGCCAGAAGTGAGGATATCAGAGGGCCGTTGCCCGGTCCTGCAGAGCCTCGTCGATAAAATTCTCCGGAAACGCGCAATCGGTGAGAAGGTCCCGGATCAGATCCGCCATAAAGGCGGAAAGCTCCGCAAAATGATCCGTCACATAGACGACGCCGCCGCACTCCGTGGCCGTCCAGCCCATAACGGCGCGGGCAAACCATTCCACACTGATGAGCAGCTCGCCCTCGCGGTGCAACGCCTCGCAATACATGGCACGCATCCGGCCGTCGATCATGCAGCCGATGCTGCCGCGGGCAAACTGCAGCGCGCGGCCGTCGGGCAGCGTTACCACCGCCGAAAGCGTATCCTCCGATACGCAAAGCGTTCCCCCAGCCATCTCGGCCAAAAAGCGCACGGGCACACAGGTATATTCGCCCCGCACAAGCTCTCCCCCGTTCAGGCCGTGGTATTTCAGCTTCTGCCAGCGCACCGGTGCCGCAGAGAGCTGCGTCACCTCGTTTTTCCACCAAACTGTTTTCAGCCCAGGCACAAAAGCGGCCGCGAACGCATCTCCCTCGGTGGAAAGAGGCGTCTTCTCCTGCAGGAGCGTGCCGTCCTCTGCACGCCGCGTACCGGCGAACAGGTAATCCCAATAGAAGAACGCCTCGTCCAGCGCCTGCCCATGGTCACGCAGCTTGATGTCGTTGAAGACATACGGCGCCTTTCCGTCCATGTAAAAGGCCATGTTCGCCTCGCCCTCGATGCGGATCTTCGGCATCGGGCCGCACCCGTTGACGCGCATCCAATAGTACCGGCTCTCCCGCACGGTGCGGGCCTCCGCCTTCCTGTCGGCGTTGCCGTATCCGTTATTTTCCGGGTGCGATTCCCACACGGCCAAAGGGCCGCCCTGATTGAGCAGCGCGCGGGTATCTTTATCGAGGTACGGGCGCAGGCGACACGAGCCCGCGGAACAGGCGGCCCCGGCCAGAAGATAGCCATACCGGCGCGAAAACTGCTGCGTCATGCCGCTACCGTTGGACATGCCCTGCATATAAATACGTCCCCTGTCCACAGGATATTTTTCTTCCATGTGCCGAATCAACCGCAACAGGAAATTGCAGTCGGTGTTTTCCTCGATGGTGGGCGCGGGGTCCGGAATCTCCAGCCCGGCGAGGGGCGGCGGCTTCGTCCCATCGCGCGTGGGGAACATCTGCATTTGCCAGAATCGGTTGGTATGGCCGTTCGGGAATACGCACAGAAAGCCCTCCCGTTCGGCCAAAATCGACCAGCTGCTGTAAATGCACTGGCCCCAGCCCGTCATCAAACCGCCGTGCAGGCTTACCACCAACGGCGTTTTTTTTGCGGGGTCAAAACTTTCGGGAACATACTCGTACCACACGCCCGCAATGCCGGCGTTCGGGTCGTTCACGATTCTTCCGTCCTCGTCCAGAACGGCGCGGTATTCCCGCAGTCGCTCCGGGTAGGGCTGGGAGTTGTTGCCGTTTTCGTTCACGACAATGTCCGAGCCTTTGATCCGCTCCGGCAGATAATCGCGGTTGTCGTCGTCCGGCGTACCCGGACGGATAAATACTTTTTTACTCATTTTACGCCTCCTGTCGGTTGTGGGAAATTTTCACGGCGAACCGGAACCGCGCAGCACCGGGCAGGCTGTTTTCAAGCCGCCGATCCCGTCCCTGCGCGGATTCCTCCTGCGGGCAAAACCGGCGCACCGGAAACGATCGTCAGTCGATTGCCGGCAGGCCGACCACGCTTCCGACCATCCGGGTATCCGACCCCTTCGCCGAGATGCGGTCGAAAAGATAGCGGTAGCGCGCCTGCTCCTCTTTGGGCAGCATATGCGTATCGTTGCCCAGAATACACACGTCGAAATCCTCCGTATAATTTTTCCACACGGGACGACCCTCGCTGTTGGGGTCGCCGTTTTTCGCAAAATGATACCAGTAATCCTGAATCAGCTCCATGAAGTCGTAATCCGCGCCCACCCAGTGATAGTGGAAGAACGGATCGCGCTCACCTGAATCCACACGGCCGAACACATACGGCATTTCCGCGCAGTGAGGGCATCCCAAGTCGTGACCCTTCTTTGTCTCGTTTTCCTTGTTCATAATCCACACATACGCCTTTTTGCCCTTCCGGTGGCACATCTTCGCCACATACAGCGAACTGATTGCCATCATGTCGGATGCAATGGTGGAGCACGCCTTTTCCGCCTCAATCTCGTTTGTGGCGGGGTACCACTGCTTCATCTGCTCGTATGCATCCGGAAATGCGGTCCTAAGGTGCTTATGGTATTCCTCCAGCGGCAGCCCCTTGCCGCGGCGTACCAGCCATTCCTGCGCGCAGCTGCCAATCATCACGTCAAAATCGTTGATCTTGCCCGCAGTAATCCGCTCGTAATAGTTTTCGGGCAAAAATTCCCCGTCGATGCAAAAGCGGATGTTGCCCAGAGCGCCTGTTGGCACGACCTTTTCGTAGGCGTCGAAAAGATCCCAAGCGTCCATTTTCCGCAGATCCTCAATGCCAGACGCGCCCACATAGTCCATCAGCTCTTGGCAGGCCGCCTCCACCTCCTGTCGGGTGATCGGACAGGCGCCGCCGAAAGTAATCGCGCCGCTCTCCACAGAGATGTGCTGGACGATCCCGTTCATCAGTGGGGACACCAGCAGGGAGCCCGTGGCGCGCGCGCCGCCTGACTGACCGGCCACTGTGATATTGTTGGGGTCTCCGCCGAACGCGGCGATGTTCTCCTTCACCCACAAGCACGCCTTACGGATATCATACAGGCCGTAGTTGCCGCAGGTGCCACCGCCCTCCTCGGCCAGTTCCGGGTGCGCAAAGAAACCGAACAGACCCAGCCGGTAGTTGAGCGTCACGACGATGACGTCCTTGCGCCCGGCAAGACCCTCACCCGCGCACACCACCTCGACACCAGAACCGGCGATCATGCCGCCGCCATGGACCCAGATGAAAACGGGCAGCTTATCCTCCTGCGTCTTCGCCGGCGACCAGACGTTGAGATACAGGCAGTCTTCCTCGTACTGCGAGGGAGCCAACATCTGCGGAACGCCGTGCACATTCGCTTTTTCGTCCCCGAACTCCTGCACGTGCTGCACGGCGGCGGCGCTGTACTGGGTGGCGCGTCGGATACCTCGCCAACGGTCGGGATTCTGCGGGCGACGAAACCGAAGATTGCCCACGGGCGGGGCCGCGTAGGGAATACCCTTGAAGATCTTCAGCGTCCCGTTCGATGCCTCTTCAGTATAGCCTTGAAGCCAGCCCTGTTCCACCTTGATCTTGGCATGCTCAAAATCCGTGACGGTGAAATTGTTTGTCTTTGCCTCACTCATAAGAAACCTCCTGTTACATAGTTTTAGGTGACTGCGAAACACAAGGAAGCCTATGATAACAAGGTTTAGAGCTTCAAATGCATCTGGATTCCTCCGCTTATTGGATATAATTACAGGCGATATCTATCCAGTTGCCTTCCGCCGCCTTATTGGACAGCTTTGTTTTTGCGCTATTTTCATGCTCCATCCTCTCTTGGAGTTCCGTCCTTGCTTCTCAACTGGCTTTTCTCTCTCATTTCGCAATCACCTAAAAATTTATCGTTATTTTCAGTATACCAAAAAAACGTGTTCCAAATATTTTGAAAATCTGACGGATAATAGCAAATTTCTGATATGTTCTCTTTTCTTAGAGAACGATGAACAGTTTTTTGGCAGCGCGGTGAAACCATGTCCCCGGAAACAGAATGCTTTCTGCGGTTTCTTCGTTGTTCCCGTCAGGCATTAAACAATCCGCCATGGCTTTGGCAGGTTCAGCAGGTTTATCAGAATGTCAGGATCGTATCAATATGCAGCAGAAATTTGTTAGCGCAGACAGCGCGCATCTGGTACAATGATTTTAAATAAAAACCATCTGCGGCGGTCGCGCGCTGTATCCGCATACGCCGGGATGCTGGCGCGTAGATTTTCGCGGCAATCGCGGGCTTTCAGAACGCGAGACGTTTCAAAACAAACAGTACGACAAAGGGAGGCGCCTATGAGTAAATGGATCCCAGCATGGCGCAGTGTGCCAATCGACTACAACTATGAGGTCGCCACATTTGAAAACATTACCCAAAACTGCCTGATGATCAACAATCTGCGCGGCGAACAGATGCGCATTCGCTTCAACAACCTTTACAGCAACTCGCCCATAGCGATCGACTATGTGACGGTTTCACTGAGTAACCGCGTCACGGGCAGGCGCTCGACGCGGCAGACCGTCACACTGGACGGCGAAGAAACCATCTGGCTTTGCGCAAACAGCCAGCCCTATTCCGATCCAGTGCCGATGGAGATCACTCCAGAGGACGATATTTTGGTTTCGATGTATTTCCGCAGGAAGACGGCGTTTCGTTCCGTCTGCGTTACCTCCGCCGCTCTCAGCTGGCAGAGTACGCACCTCACAGGGAATTTTCACGAAACGGACGCACTGGGCTACACGTTCAAATCCCAGCTTGCACCCACGCTGGCTTCCGACCCCTACCCTAACCAGTTTGCCGCGGGCATCTGCGAGGTGGCCGTGCTGACGGATGACGATGTACGGCTGATTGCGATGTTCGGTGATTCCATCACGCATATGTCGTATTTCAGTGATTCTCTGCTGACAGAGCTGTATCGGCGTTTTCCGGGGAAATGCTCCGTCATCAACGGAGGCATTTCCGGTAACCGGATTCAGAAATCGCACCCATGCCCGCAGGGATTCCCCGGCGAGGGACACCAGTTCGGCATCGCGGGCAAGAATCGCTTTCTGCGCGATTTGTATGACGGAGCCTCCCCCGATGTGGTGCTGATTTTGGAGGGGGTTAACGACTGTACCCACAGCATCGTATTCAGCGAGCCAGAAATTCCCACGGCACAGGATATCTACGAGGCACTGGCCGAGGTAATTGGACAAGCGCACGGGCAGGGCAGCAAGGTGTGGGTGTGCACCATCCCTCCCTTCGGTGGGTTTGGCGAGTTCTGGCGGCCGCAGGCGGAGGTGCTTCGTTGCCGGTACAATGAGTTGATCCGGTCCGACAGCCTTGCGGAAGGCATTGTGGATTTGGACGCCGTGCTGCGCGACGCAGATGACTCGCACCGGATGCAGGCCGGCATGCATCTGGGCGACGGTGTACACCCGAACTGGCACGGCGGAGTCAAGATGGCGCGGGTCGTTTTGGAAAAGTTGTTCCCTTTGGATGGTCCAGGCATATAATATTGCGTGCGTATCCTATTTGGAAAAATTGCTTTGCATCCCGCTTCTGCGTTGACACCTTGAGCCAGACACGCCCTTTTCCAATCTCTCCGCTACCGCGAATCGGCCGTGCTGTACACAAAATTTGCGACACTCGATTTTTGCATTGGGATATCGTTGTGATTCACCCGCCCTTTGGTCGAAACACGGTAAGAGATTCCCGCGCGGCGCATCGAACAGCAACTTCAACATCTCCCTATTACAGTAAATTGGGACAGGAAAGTCGGGCGGTCAGTCCGGCTTTCTTTCCATCTCGTGCCTAAGCTGTAATGAGAGAAGATGTATTCCCGATTACAGTCATTGCACATAAAGGAAACGTGTATGAACTGCGTTTGTATTGATGTTTCTAAAGGCAAGAGTATGATTGCCGTCATGCGTCCCTTTGAAGAGGTGATAATCTCACCCTTTGAAGCATAGCACACCGCTAGTGAATTGAGCAGATTGGCAAAGCTGCTCAAAAAGCTGGACGGTGAAATTTGTGTGGTTATGGAATCCACGCGTAATTACCATGCACCAGTAGCTAGGCTGCCTCACGATGATGGACTCCATATCTCCGCAGTCAATGCAATACTGGTACATGGTTACGGAAACAACAATTTAAGGCGGGCCAAGACAGACAAGAAGGACTCTGTAAAACTGGCCAACTCTGGTCTTCACCACTGCAGCACGTTGCCAAGATATGTTCCAGCGGAGGATACCCAGTTGCTTTTGAAAAATTGCTATCAGCAGTACCAAGATAAAAAACAATCTGCCCTCTTTGTTGGATGCGGTATTCCCGGAGGTTACCCACTTATTCAGCGATCCGCCCCGTACCAATGACAGTGACAAAATGGGGAGACTTTGTTGCATCGTTTCTGGCACCGCCCGTGCATTTCGGAACGATTTCCAAAAACATTTTCCGGTAAATACTTGAGATGTGCAAAAAGCAGGGGTACAATTTTAGCCAAGAGAAAGTCGCTGAAATTCATACCAAAGCGTGCAAATGCATTAGCGTTATGCCTCGAAATGATACGATTAAGCACCTGTACAGTAGGCGATTACGCAGCTTTGCGCTGGACTTCGTTCCTTGTGATGGGTATTTATCTACAAAATGTCCCTTTGAATGAGCCTGTTGTACCAATTCATGGATAAAAAGCATTCTGAAGGAAGCTCTTACAAGGTCTACATGATGGCCTCTGCCAACAAGTTCCTGCGTATCTGCTATGCCTTTATAACTGTTAAAGTAAACACACTGGCACAGATCCAACTCGTGTTGAACACCTCGCTGGTTAACCGCCTTTGTATTTTTGAATTGTTCGGTGGTCTGGCTTCGTGTGGTCTTTTTCTCCTATTTGAAATTTCCACTTTACTTTTGTTTAGCAAGTCTATCTCTAAACCTGCTATTCTACGATACCAACGAAAACATTTGGCATTACCAATACAAAAGCAGCAGCGCTGGCATATCACACCGGCGCTGCTGGTTTTATTCAATACTGTGACGGAAACAATGCGTTTGACAGCCGTTCCGCCGCCAACATCCTGCTCTCCATCTGCGGGTGTCGGTAGGTTCTTTCTAGAAAATCCGCGCTTGCATGCTCCGCGATCTCCGCGACCATCTGCTCCCTTATCCTCTCTGCAAGCATCGTCGTAATCGCATAGTGGCTCAGTGTTTGTACATGAAATTCTCTGCTGAATCCATTCCTGTCGTAGAGCCTCCTAGGCCAGTGTGTGAGCGTTGTGGGGCCGGCTCTGAACCCTTCTCATTGACAAGCAGCAACGCATCCCCAACCACCTCTCCCCGTATTTTCAGATGCCACTGCTTCAATGCATCCAGCGCCCCGGACATCATCCCGCTGACCGCGGTGGGCCTTGACTTTCCTATTCATCTTAAAACAACCACAGAATTCACCTGTATCGTCGAACACCGATAAGGCTGTATCAATGAAATCCCGTATTCCTCTATACCTCTGTGAATTTTCCAAAACGATTTACAGGACATATCCTTTTGTGAGCGTTCCCATCAGCGTTTTTCACATAGCTGCAGCCTGCTTAATGGATGTTTCGCGTCCCTTAGCGCCCACACCATCAGGCACCTGATTTAAAGGCTCCACTCTTACAGCGCCGTTGGTGCTACTTTTGTGAATGTACCCGCTCCAAGGAGCTCTGTCTGTTCCACCGCGGTGCGGATCGTCACATCAATGGCGCTTGGATTGTAAATGACAGAGCCGTCCACGGAGTATTCGAGGCGCTTATAGGCTGTCACATATTCAACGAACTCACCATTCGTCGCAAACCATATTTTATCGCTGTGGCGTGCAAGAAACGCCGCCAGCGCCTCGATCACCGACCAGTTTTCATCGCCATCAAATTCATATGCATGTCCCCACACATAAAACAGTGACGGCAAAAATGACGGGCCCTCCAAAAATTTCTGTGCCAGCGTCATCAGTTCCGGATCACCGTGGTGGCAGGTAGGGTTCCACTCCCAAAAATTTTCCGGGATGGAATAAGCATGCGTGGAGCGAATCGTCCTTGCGCCCTGATATCCGGCTTGCTTCAGTATCTCAATCACATCATTGTCATACACGCCAAACGGATACGCAAACATCCGCAAAGGTTTTCCCGAGAGCGCTTCAAGTCTGCGCTTATCCTCTGTAATTTCATAGGAAGCCAACGGCGTACCGACGCTGTTCAGCGCAGAATGAAACAGACCATGCCCGGCGATCTCGTGCCCGGCGTAGACCGTCTCTAGCTCCTCCGGGCTCACCTTGGAGATATCCACCGTCCGCTTACCGGGTGCAGCGCCTTCTGCGTGCTGTCCCAGCAGCGCAGAGTTCAAATTGAATGTACATTTCATTCCATACCTACGCAGCAATTCGGCCAGCCGGCGGTCCTGCACAACGCCATCATCGTAGCTGAAGGTGCACGCCTTGCCTTTGCCTCCGGGGAACACCAGCGTATCGAACCGTTTACCCATATAGATTCTCCTTTGATTGACGCCTTTTCTTTACGAAACTCAATCTGCACAGTCGGCATGAGCGTCTATTTTTTTGATCCATTTCCCGCTGCGCAGACGGGACACACACCATACAGCCTTGATGATCTGATCGGAATACAGGAATAGATACGTCCAGAACGCAGGCAGGCGCAAAACAAGTCCGCCGAGCATACCAAGCGGAACCGCAACGATCCACATCGTGGACATATCCGCCATCAGCAGAAAGCGTGTGTCTCCACCGCCGCGCAGCACGCCTTTCGTCAAAATAGAATTTGTCGAGCGGAACACAACGATCACGCACAGCGCATTCATCAGCTGACGGGCAATCTCTTTCGTTTTATCGGTGATTTTATACACCTCGATAATACTTCCGCTGATTCCCTGAATGATCAATGCCGCGCCAACACCTACGACCGCGCCAAGAAACAAATATGTATACCCTTGTCTGTACGCTTCCTTCGTCCGCCCCTCGCCGAGTGTTTGCCCTGTGAGAAAACAGCCCGAAAAAGACAGTCCCGATATAAATATCGTGCTGACGCGCTGCACAAGCACCGTTATGGAGTTGGCCGAAACAAATCCGGAACCGATCTGCCCCATAATAATTGCAAGCACGTTATCCCCTAACCCAAGCAGGCTATCGGAAAGCATAACCGGCACGCTGATACGCAGAAATTCCATAACGAGATCCTTGCACGGGCGCAAAATATCCTTGAGCCGATAGCGAAGGCGCTGATTTCTGAAGAAAGAAACCATGATTACGCCTGTCTCCACAATACGGGCAAGAAATGTCCCCAGCGCCGCACCGGCTACGCCCATCGCCGGAAATCCCAATTTCCCGAAAATAAGCACATAGTTCGCACCGATGTTGATGCCGAAAGCACAGGCGGAGGCGAGCAGCGGCACTGCGGACAAACTCATGCTGCGCAGGATATTTGTCAACACAAGCGATATCGCCATCAGGACAAAACACCCCGTTGACCACCGCAAATAGGTAACGCCCGCCGCGATCTCGCCAACCGCGTCCGGCTGGAAATACAGGCTCATGATATACTGCGGAAGGAACACATTCGCCGCAGTAAAACACAGTGCCAGTGCGAGTGAAAACCGAAGTGCAATGGTGATGACCTTTTTCAGAGAAACAAGATCCCGCGCGCCCCAATAACGGGAGGACAACACCGATGCCCCCATGCTGATTCCCATGGTGACAAACGTATACAGCGTGATAAACTGGTTGGCCTGTGTCGAACCGCTGAGCGCCGTCTCTGTGAGCTGTCCCAGCATAATATTGTCTACAAGGTTCACTCCCGTTGTGATAAGGCTCTGCAATATAACAGGAACAGCGATCACAAGCAATCTCTTATAAAATCTTGTATCTGTCTCAATATACTTTCCCACTACGCGAAATTAAATCCCCTCTCTTGTCGCCTCAGCGCCCGGCGCGTTCACCGCGCGACGATGCGCCTTGACTCATCTGATCGGAATGCGTTGTTGTCCACATCCTCGATGTGTACTTTGTCTCCCTCAAAGCGGAATGTCAGCCGCTTTGTGAAGCACGTCTCCACCCAGCGCAGGTTCATTTCAAAAATATGTTCCCCTATCCACGCCCCATCGCACACAAGCAGGCGCGTCTGCTCCTTCTCGCCGCCGACAATGTTCGCAAATCGGCTGCCAGACGTGGAGACGAAAATCTTTTGGCTTCCGTCCGCACTTTGCGTGATCCACTCGCAACCATATGTGCCGAATGCAAACGAGAACGTTTCAACCGGACAAATATCCTTGCCCGACATAAAGTTATAGACCTCGGCGCTCAAAACGCCGCTCTCCACCGTAAACACTCTGCCGTTCAGCTGTGCGGCCAGCGAGCTTTTCTGACGGACGACAGGATTGGGAAGATTCAGACGCCGCAGTCTCTCCGAAAGACGCGCTGCTTCGCTGTCTTCACACAGCGTTTCATCCTGAATCTGCTTTAAGAATTCCCATGTGATATCCAATGTGCTCTGTGCCCAATGCGCGCCGATCGCTGTTTCGTTGATCGCGATCAGCATATCCTGATCCGGGCATACAATGGTAAATTGCCCCATTGCACCGTCCGCACGATACACGCCCTTTGGTTTGCACATCCAGATTTGGAAACCGTACCCGAGAAAATTGTCGCTTGCCTCGGGGTTATTGATGGATTCCGTTGCGGAATCATTCTGATTTGTAGTGGCAAGGCGGACATAATCCTCCGACAAAATCCGTTCACCCTCCCAGACACCGCCATCGGCATACAGCTTCATGAGGCGCAAATTGTCCTCTGTCGTGGCAAGCATCCCACCGCCGCCCGTTTCCATGCCGTCCGGCATATAATACCAGCGGATATTGTCCGGGTCGATGCCGATTTTTCGGAACAGACGTTTTGTCAAATACTCGTGCAGTCCTTCGCCCGTCTTTTTGCGCACGATGGCGCCGAGTATGGACGAACCCACAGAATTATACATGTAGGTCATCCCCGGTTCATGAACAACCGGTGTGTGCAAAAAATCGCGGATCCAATGCTCCGTCGGGCGCGGCATCGTGTCCATGCCGCATCCCATGCACAGTACATCACGCACTGTAAGCTTTTTGAGGTTCTCGCTGGGCTGCGCGGGGGATTCGTCCGGGAATATGTCAATCAGCCGTTCGTCAAGGCGCAGGAATCCTTCCGTATAAGCGATGCCCACTGCTGTGGCCGCATATGTCTTTGTATGGGATTGCAGGCCATGGCGCAGACCGGGCGCAAACGGTTGCCACCAGCCCTCGGCGCAGATTTTTCCATGGCGCATGATCATGAGGCCATGCATTTCCGTATTGCTGCGCTCCAAGGCGTCAATGTAATCCATAATCGCCCTGCTGCGGATTCCGACTGATTCCGGTGTCACACGCTCAAATTCTTTTCTCATTGCGCGCCTCCGAAAAACTGCTCCAGTGCTATCTCGATGTGTGCATCCCAAAACGCCCAATCGTGTATGCCGGGATTCTTGATATATGTATGCCGCACGCCAATGGAATCAAGATATGCGCTGAAATCGTCGTTGGCCGCAAGAAGGAAATCTTCTGTGCCGCACGCCATGAATATTTCAGGTACTGCGTGATCGCCAGATTGCGCCTGCCGCGCAAGAAATTTCACGTCGCGGTCGCTGCCAAGGATTTCCGACGGTCTACCAAACACGTGCTCGTAATAATCGGCGCTCGCCATCATGTTTCCCTGATGCTCCGGCTGCTGCGCAAGTTCGTCCGTGATGAGCGCAGAGGAAAGCGCAATGATGCCGCCGAACAACTCCGGATGTCTCAGACCGTTGCGCAACGCCCCGTAACCGCCCATGGACAGGCCTCCGATCACGGTATCCTCCGTCTTTCCGCTGAGCGGAAACACCTTGCGCGAAAATGTCAGCACTTCACACAGATAGTGTTCGTACAGCGCGTCGCGTTTCGTGTCGTCCACATAAAAAGCGTTCTCGCCGATGGGACACAGCACCGCGATGTGGTACTTCATGGCCAGCTGCTGAATACGCGAACCGAACAGCCAGTCGCTGTGCGTCCCCGAAAAGCCGTGCAGCAGCATGACCGTTTTCAGTGGCCCATCCGGTTGCAAACGTTGCCCATCCGGTGCGCCTTCATTGATCTCAACTGGTACGATGGCCGTCATCTCCGTCAACCGGTGCAGTGCATTTGAAAACATCGTAATATGAAAAACCGCCATGGTCCTCTTTCCTTTCTCACAGATAATAAAACGGCTCTTTCGCATCTACAAAGGCGACAGGCACCGAAAGCTCTTTTGCAAGCCACGAGCGCATGGCGCGCATTCCCCATTCTTCGCTGCGCTCATGGCCAAGTACGATCATACCGCCCGACGCCCCAAGCGCGGCGGCATCCGCCATATACGTACCCAGTAAAAGCTCCATGATTTCCCCGCAGACGAGCACGTCAATTGATTTTTTCTGCAATAGCCGCAGGGGGAGCTCCGGCATCCGGCCGAAGCCGAGGCTGCCTCCGCCAACGAGCACGCCGACACGCGTACACGGCCGCAACGGATCTCCCGCGCATCGAACAGCCTGCAAGCCCAACTTTTGTTTCACCTCTGCCGCCAATCTGGACAGCGTCGTCTGAGGGATATCATAATAATCGAAGAAGTCCTCCTCAAACTGGTCCAGATTGCCGCTTTTCTCACGGGCAGGCTGTGCGTACGCGCGCCAGTCCATCGCATCTGTAAACCCCTCATAAATATCGTCCGGCACAGCCGCATGCATCATATCGTGGCATCGCCAGATTACAAAATGCCCTTCCCGTACCATCCGGCGCAGCTCGCTGAATACGGCATCCGTCTGCGTCCAAGCGCCCTGGCATTCGATGAAAAACGTCGGCTCGTGCGTGATGATCATGTTTGCATTTTTTCGCTCTGCCTCCCGAAGGACATCGGCCGTGACGGTAAACGTCGTCACAACGCCCGTAACATCGGTATCCGGGTCTCCGCAGACAAACCCGTCGCATGTAGGCACGGATGGATTCACACCCGCATAGTGCTCACGTATAATCTGCTCTATCTTATTTGCACGCATCTGTAGTTCACCCCTTTACTGCACCGACAACGATGCCTTTAATGAGATATTTTTGAAGGAACGGATACAGCACGAGGATGGGCAGGATACCAATGACTGCAAGCGCCATGCGCATTCCGACGCTCGGCACGGTAATCGCGCTCGTATCCACAACACGGCTGGCCTGCCCGGACGTAAGAAACGTAATATTTTCCATGATGCGCATGAGCATGTTTTGAATGCCGTAGTATTTCGTATTATCGATGTAGTACAGCGCGTTCGTCCAATCGTTCCAATACGCGAGACCCGCAAAGAGGCCGACAGTGACGTTGACCGGCACGGAGAGCGGCAGCATGATCTTCCAGAAGATCGTCAGCTCGCCCGCGCCGTCAAGCTGCGCCGATTCGACAATAGAAGCCGGAATATTGGATTTATAATAATTGCGCACCAAAAGCACATTGAACGCGCCCATAAGCAGATTCGGCAGCAGCAAGGCGAAATACGTGTCCTTGATATGCAGCAGCCGTGTCCAGACCATATAGGAAGGCACGATACCACCGTTGAAGAGCATGGTGAAAAACAGGATGAATGCGAATATCCCACGGTACTTGAAATCCTCTCTTGACAGAGGATAGGCGAACATTGTCGTCAGCAGCATATTGCCCACTGTACCCACTACTGTGAGCCCTATGGACGTGAGATACGCACGCCCTACCGTGGAGATTTGATTCACAAGATATTTATAGGCGTCTAAACTGAATTGTTTTGGAAAAAAGCTGTAGCCGTATTGCGTCAGCGATTTTTCCTCAGTAATGGAAGCCATAAAAATCAGAATAAACGGCAGAATGGCGATGAGCGACGTGAACCCCAACACAACAACGGAAACCCTTCGAAAGGCGATTTCGCCCTTTGTCAGAAGCTTTGCGTTTTTCATAAACATTTCCTCCTCTCAGAACAGGGCGTTTTCCTTGTTTGTCGCGCGCACGATTGCGTTTGCACCAAAAACAAACAGGAAGCCTACGACCGATTGGAACAGGCCGGCAGCACTGGACATTCCCACGTCGCCAAGCTGCATTAGGCCTCGGTATACATATGTGTCGATTGTCTGCGTCACACTGTACAACGCACCCGAATTCTGCGGGACCTGATAAAACAGGCCGAAATCAGAGGAGAAGATGCGGCCGCAGCTCATGAGAATCATCAGCGTAATCATCGGCTTTAATTGCGGAAGCGTCACACGGAAAATTTGCTTGAATTTGCCTGCTCCGTCAATACGCGCCGCCTCATACAGGCTTGGGTCAATGCCTGTGATCGCCGCGATGTAAACGATGGAATTATAGCCGACTGTTTTCCACATCTGCACGATTACAAGAATGAACGGCCACGCCTCTTTTTTGCTGTACCAACTGATCGGCTCACCGCCGAACGACTTGATGACAGCATTCAGCAACCCCGTTTCCGGGCTGAGAAACGCATACACGATATAGGAGACGATGACCATAGATATCAAGTTTGGAAGGATCATGCTGCCTTGATAAAATTTTGAAATCGTCATATGGGTAATTTCGCTCATCAGCAGCGCCACGAGTACGGCGAGTACCGTACCGAGGATGATAAAAACAAGATTGTATAAAATGGTGTTGCGGATCATTCTCCCGGCTTCCGACGTTCTAAATAGAAACTCAAAGTTTTTCAGACCACACCAGTCGCTCCCAAAGATTCCTTTGGAATAGTCCAGATCCTTGAACGCAATAAACACGCCGAACATCGGAAAGTAATTGTTGATAAGAAGATAGAGCATGCCCGGGATGGTCAGTGCAAGCAGCGGCAGGTTCTTTTTCAAATCTGTAAATCGCTTTTTCTTGTTCAGTTCCAATATCCCCATTCCTTTCCTCAGAAACATAAAAGGCTTTTTCTAAAAATCCCACACGGAGACACCTGACGGCCTCCGTGTGGGATCGTTTGTTGAGCGATTTAGCTATTCTGAGCGACCCAAGCGTCCAATTGCTCCTGCTTGGCGTTCATCACGGTCTGAAGGCCTGCATCGTACAGCGCCTTGTTGAACTCTTCAAGCGTGCTGTCCACATCCACGCTGCCGCACATGAGCGGATAGGCATATTGCTCAAACACATTCGTCAGTGCGGTAATTTCGTTCTTCACGTCGCTGCCGTCAAAACGGAAGCCGTAGTACGGGGATTTCGGAATCGTCTTATTGACAGTAAGCGCATAGTCCTTGTTCGCCTGTTTCTCCTCCTCGGTCTTGCCGTCCTCAAGCCCCCACATATAGCTCTCCGTTCCCCATTCACCTATTGTCATGAACGCACAGTAGGGTACGGTGTCCGCCGTCAGGCCTTCCGGATAATCGACGGTGTCTTCTGTCACCTTCACATAATCGCGGCCCTCAAGGCCCCAGAGCAACGTGTTGTACACGTACTCATCCGTATACGCAATATTGAGGAACTGAATAGCCTCGTTCACGGCCTTGGACGTGCTGGGGATACCGAGTACCGCAGAAGCGAAATCCGTGGTGAGATATGGATCACCGATCTTTTTCGCACCGATGTTGCGTCCGGTGCTGTTGGACTGCATTTTGCCAAAATCGGTGTAGTCCTCGCGCACGCCGTAGCTCGCATATGTACAAAAGCCGCGTCCGGCATTCATATATTCCGTTCCACGCATGGTCGAGGTGGCCATGTCCTGCGGCATAAAGCCTTTATCGTACCACATTTTCATCTGTTCGCACAGCGCGCGGTATTCCTCAGTCTCAAACAGATTGACAACCTCACCGGAATCGCCGAATACGACGCCGAAATCATTGCCGATGGAGTCAATTTGCTCTTTTGCGTAAAAATAATACGGCAGATTCTTGTTCGCGACATCTGTAGAGACAAACGGATACACGTCCGGATACTTTTCGCGCAGCTTCTCAAAAATCGGCTCAAGGCTGTCAAGATCGGTGATATCCTCATCCGTAAAGCCCACGCCAGCCAACATATCCTTGTCATACGTCAGTGCCGCAGCAAGACCCATATTTTTGTTGGCGGGTACGGCCATAATCTCGCCGTTCTGCGTCACAGTCTCGAACACGTCGTCACCGCAATATTCCTTGATGATCGCCGTCAGATCCTGGCCGTATGTCTCCAGTGCCTCAGTAATGGGAGCGAGTTGGTTTGTAGAAAGCGACGTCGCTATGTTGGAAGGGATGAAAATATCGAGTTGGTCGCCGCTCTGCATCATGAGGTTGATTTTCTTGGTGTAGTCTCCGGGGCCGTACAGCACCCATTCGAGTTCGATATTCACCTCCGGATATGTCTCTCGGATATAGCGATTCACTTCGTCCGCAACAGTCTGAATCGTTTCTGTGGGCGGTACGACATTGAACGTCTGCATGGCAAAAACTACCTTCGTCGGCTCGCCTTTGTCAGATGCGCTCTGCGTATCGCCGGCAGAAGCACCACCTGCGGAAACTGCGGGCTTCGAGCTTCCACTCTGTCCGCAGCTCGTCAGCAGGACGATTCCCACAACAATCGTTAGCAGAATCGAAAGCGTACGTTTCATCATTTTCATAATATCCTCCTTTTTCAGCGGATTTTCCGCCGGATGTGTTGTATTCATCGTAACACATCCTGTCCGCTGCTTCTTTTAAAATGCGGCACTCTCCTTTCAATTTCGCGGCATTTTCATCCTTAAAAAAGTACCGATGATTGTCTAAGGCGATCACCGGTACAAGTATTCATTCATTTTTGCGCATATATTCGCTGGGCGGGCAGTTCACATATTTCTTAAATAGCGTAGAAAAATAAGAAAAATTATCGAAGCCCACCGAAGCGGCAATCTCGCTCACATTTCTGCCGCCCGCCGCGAGCATTTGCTTCGCACGAGTAATACGACACTCGTTCACGTAGTCCCGCAGCGATTTCCCCGTCTCTTGCTTGAACAGGCGGGCAACATAGCCCGGAGAGAGGAACACGTATCGTCCTACCTCCTCGCGCGTGACATCCTTACAACAATTTTCTTCAATATATCTCTTGACCTTTTCCACAACACACTCACCTTGGCGCGCCTGTGTAACCGTGTCGATAGCCCTTTTTACGATATAGTCCACCCACTTGAGCATATCGAATACGGAATTGCTGCAGGTGGTTTCAAGCTGCTTTGCATTCCTGTCCTCGAACAACTCGTGCGCAAGAATATGCTCCTGCATAAGATACGCGAATAGAATCTGCATCACATCCTGTCGCACACTGTGCAGCGCCTGTGCGGAAATCAAGCCGCCGTGCTCCGCCGTATCCAATATGTGGCGTATGATGTCTACCGCCTCCACGGCTCTGCCCTGCCGGAGTGTCTCGGCGAATTGTGCTGTGTCAAGCGTGATGCTTTCTTCCTGTGGGAGAATCTGCGCCTCGCTCTGTACGACAGATATCGTCCGCGTGACGTTATCCAGATCCATCTGCTCCCAGAACAGCCTGCGCTCCCAGAGCTGCGCGATGGAACAAGGCCTGCCCAGATAAACTGTCATCTTGCAGCGCAACGTCTCCCTGCACACCTGCACAAGCCGCTCACAACGCGCGGAATTCTCTTGTGCCGCGTCCACGATAGCAGCGACATAGACACGCCCATTGCGGCTATAATCAAATACGCGCGCGAGGCTCGGTGTGCCAAACAGGATTTCGCCGACGACATTTCCCGCAGCGCAACGGAATGTGGGTGCATCCCATTGATTTTGCGTGAAATTCGTATTTAATACGACGCAGAGTACAAGCTGGTATTCGATATCAAAGCGGATGTTGGCTTTGATGTGCTCCTCGCGCGGTTTGTCTATTTTTAGGCCTATTACCGTGTCTGCAAATAAAATCTCCCGCCACAGCGTGTTCTCTATCCGCTCGCTGTGTTCAAGCCACAGCGTTCCGTACACGCTCCGCCGCGTCTGTTCCGATTGCTGGATCAGCTTCTTCACCGTCTGGATGAGAGTGTCCTTCAGCGTTTCATAATCCACCGGCTTGATGATATATGCCTCGGCTTTATAGCGGATGGCCTGCGCCGCGTAGTGAAAGCTCTCGTGACATGTGAGGAAGATGAATTCCTCTGTTCCACCCCGCTCACGCACCCATTCCAGCAGATCCATCCCGCTATAGCGCGGCATCTCGATATCGCAGATGACGATATCGTACTGTTCCTCCTGTATCATCTCCTTTGCCGTCACAACGTTGTACGCCGTCTCAACCACATCAAACGTCAGCTCGCTCATGGCCAATACGCAATTGCGCACCGCTTGTGTGGTGGGAATGTCATCATCCACGATCAGAAGCTTCATTTGTCCACTCTCCTTCTGCATCGAGCGGCACGTGTATCTCAACGCACGCGCCTCCCTGCTCATTGTTGCTCAGCCGAATCAAATCGGTACGGCCGTAGGTGAATTTCATCGTCTGACAGATGTTGTAAATACCGACGTGTTTTTTCTCGTCCGGCATCGGCATTTTATCGAGCAGTTCCTGCGGAAAGCCATACCCGGTGTCCTCCACCGTAATTTGTGCATACGACTCGCCGTCCTCCTCCACGATACTTGCCCGAATGAATATCGAGATGGACGCTTCGCCGTCAAACGCGTGTTTGAAAATATTCTCCACAAATGTCTGCACAAGCAGCTTTTGCAGCGGCACCTGCGCCGCCCGCGGATCTACGGAAGTATAGTAAAAAATCGTATCCGCATGTGAAATCTGCTGCAAACGAATATAGTCCTCCGCATGCCGAATCTCAGACTCCACCGTCGTAGCGTTTTGGTTGTCCGTAAACAAATACCGCAGGTATGTGCTCAGCGCCCGAATGAAGCTCTGGATCTGTTCATTCTCTCCGCGCATGGAAAGGCTGGAAATCGTGGTAATCGCATTCAGGTAAAAATGCGGATGGAGCTGCAGCTGTAAATATTTGACTTCGGCATTCTTTCGCTCCAGTGCCTCCTCGTAATTCTGTATTTTCAGGGCGCTGATCTCTTGTGTCATATGGTTAAAGAGAGAAAACAGGTCGGAAAATTCAAAGGCATACGCGCGATCCGTCTGAATGCGGTAGTCGATATTCCCCTTTTCAAGCTCCTGCGTCGCGCGTGAAAGCTCCTTGAGCGGGTCGACAATATTCCGGCTCAGGTAACGGCTGATACACACCATTGCGAACACAAACAGCGTGCCGATGGTGAGGAAATAGAATTGCGTGCGTCCGAAGCCGGCATAGACCTCGCTGCCCGGCACGGCGCACGAAAGGCGCAGGCCACCCTCCGGCAGCGCATCGGTGAACAGCACCATATTTTCTTCCAAGTGATACGCCTCATCGTTTGATACCGATTCTCCTACGGGAAACAGTTCTGCGTTTTCTGTCGCAACGATTCGGCCGTCCATGTCCGTCAAAAAATACACGGATTGCCAACTTCTTTCGCTATCCTCGCTCATCAAAAGCTCCTGCGCTTTAATCAGCACGCCCATGTCGGCCTCGCCGATGCGATAATTCTGCTGCAAGAAAAATGAGCCGCCCAGTTCCCGCACATGCCACACGCCGGACAGTGCATCATTGTCCCATGCATGCTCGGCGCGCAGATAATCATCGAGCTGAAATTTTCGCGTCCAATCAAGGGTGATGCTATAGCGCATCAGCAATACATCAATCTCCGGATACAGAAAATACAAACACGTCAAACGCGGATTTCGGTCCACGCGCGTAGAGAACACTCCAGCCAAATCAATGGAGGAGATATACCGCTGAAACGCTGTCGTGTTCGGCAGTGTGCTGGTGCGTCCCAAATTATCCAGTGCTAGCTCGTCCAGCATCGTCGTTGCGTCTCCAAGCAGCGTACCCATCTTCTGCGTGTAGATGTTCAACACACGCTGCTGCTGTTCCCGTACGCCGCGTGACGCTGCAGAAAAAGAGTAAATATTGTATCCGACTAAAAGACAAATCACCGTCGCGAAAAGCACTGTAATAACCATGCTGATTTTAAATACAATGGAGTTTTTCTGCAGCTTGCTTCTGCGCAGCTCAGTTTCGCCTTGCTGGAGGTCCGCTTGTCCTTTTAGTCTCATATTATCACTCCTATGTTTATTATATCATAGCACGCACACAGGACAGCTGTTCTTTCAAAAAAACGCTATTTTCTTTTCCCGCAGCGCAAACCTTTCCGCACACGCTTTACTCCCCCATTTTTTCATGATTTAATGAGGACGTAACCAAATTTCTCATCGCCATGAAAGGAGCTGTCTGTAATGTCCGATTTTGAAAACGCGAAGGTTCTTGTCCGTGAGGGCTGGCTTCAGGGGTACACGGAGGGAGAACTGAAAATATTCAAAGGGGTTCCCTACGCCGCGCCGCCGGTAGGCGCACTGCGCTTTCGCCGTCCTGTTGACGCAGGGCGCTGGCGCGGTGTGCGCAAAGCGGTGCAGTACAGCGCCGCCGCAATCCAGGTCGTTCAAGAGAATCCTCAGCTCCCCGCAAACGTCCACGGTGTGCCTCAAATGATGATGCCTTCCCAGTACGAGGAGGATTGCCTGTATTTGAACATCTGGAGCCCCGCCAAAACGCCAGACGCAAAACTGCCCGCCTTTCTCTGGATTCACGGCGGTGGCATGGTGGCCGGTTCAGGCGTGGAGTGCGTATGTGATGGAGAGGGATTTGCCAAGCGACGCGATGTCATCGTCGTGACGATCAACTATCGCCTTGGCTTTTTTGGGTTCTTTGCACATCCCGAACTGACCAAAGAGGGCGACGGAAGCTCCGGCAACTATGCGTTGTTCGATATGCGCAAGGCGTGCGAGTGGGTCAAAAACAACATTGCCGCCTTCGGCGGAGACCCGAATCGTATCACCGTTGCCGGTCAGTCCGGCGGTGCGGCGGCCACAGGTGCACTGCACGCCTCGCCGCTCATGAAAGGGCTGATTCAGCGCGTCTCCATTGAGAGCGGACCGATCTACTGGGGCTTTATGCAGCCGCAGCCGCTTGCGGCAATGGAACAGCGCGGTGTGGAATTCATGGAGCGCGTCGGCTGTCAGTCCATCGATGAGCTGCGCAAGCGGGATGCGTGGGAGCTGTTTGACGCATATCAGGAAATCACCAAAGGCGCTCTCGACAAAGGCTTTTCCTTCTGCATCGACGGGACGTTCCTTCCGGAGCCCTACACGGACTGTATCGATGCCGGACGATTCAATGATTTTGACGTCATGATCGGCAGCTGCGCCCAGGAATTCCCCGTCGCAGGGCCGGAGGGAATGCCACTCGAGGAATATGCGCACTATTTGGAGGAATCCTTCCCCGACAATATAGACAATATGAAACGTTGGTTCCCTGTCTCTACGCCACAGGAAGCCGCGAAAATGGCGTCTACTATTGCATCTGACCTCATCCTGATGAGCTCCGTAAAGCTTGCAGACGCATGCCACCGCACCGGGCGCCGCGCATATGTCTGGCTGATGACAAAAGAGAACGAAACCGAGCGCGGCCATCGGGACGGCTCTCCGCACTGCGCCGAAATGCCATACCTGTTTGGCCGCGTTGATACGGGAGAGCGCAATCCGTTCTTCCTATACCACTGGGTCGGCGCGGACTACGATTTCATGGAACTAATTCAGGGCTATTGGTATCAGTTTGCCGCAAGCGGAGATCCCAACGGCGAAGGACGTCCCCAGTGGGATCCTTATACCTCTGCTTTCGACGTGTGCGAGCTGGGCAACAACACCCATATGCTCACCGAACAGCAGCAGGAAAAATACGCCTACTTCTGGAAAAAACTCTCCGAAAAAGGTGCGTCGGCCACCATCCGAATCGGCCGACCTGCCAAGCTTTGAGTAGCGGTCTGTATTTTCTCTTTTTGTTGATTGTCAGATGCCCGCCGGAGGTTGCATCTTATGAAAAAAATCGAAAATAAAATCATGCTGATCACGTATGCCAACACGTTGGGCGGCAGCCTTGCGCAGTTGGAACGCGTGTTGGCACAGTATTTTCCCGGCGCGTTCGGCGGCATCCACATCCTGCCGTTTTTTCCCTCGTCCGGCGACCAAGGCTTTGCCGTAATCCGGTATGACATTGTAGACCCGCGCTTCGGCACGTGGGATGACGTGGATCGGCTTGGCCAGCAATATTACCTTATGGCTGATTTTATGCTGAATCACATCTCGATCCGCAGCGAGGAATTCCGGGACTATATGCACCGCGGCGACGCCTCGCCCTTTCGTGAGATGTTCATTCACTGGGATACATTTTGGCCGGGCGGAGAACCGTCCGAGGAGGAACTGAACACTCTTTATCGCCGAAAAGCAGGCGGCCCGTATCGGACATTCGTCCGGGACGACGGCAAGACAGTGCGCCTTTGGAACACCTTCTTCGAAGAACAGATCGACATCAATCCGTATGCCGCACCGACGCAGAAATACTATCAAAACAATCTTGGCCTGTTGGCAAGCCATGTGCCCCTTGTGCGGTTTGATGCCTTCGCTTACGCCTCTAAGCGGCCCGGAACATCCTGCTTTTTTGTTGAACCGGATATCTGGAACATCCTTGAAATCGGTATGGAGCCCCTGCGCAAAGCAGGGGCGGAAATGCTCCCGGAAATTCACGAAAAATATACGATTCAAATGAAAATGGAAGAGCGGGGACATTGGGTCTATGATTTTGCACTTCCGATGCTCCTGCTCCATGGCTTGCATTTCGGCAGAGCCGATTGTTTGATCCATTGGCTGAATATCTGTCCCCGAAAGCAATTCACCACGCTCGACACCCACGACGGCATCGGCCTTGTAGACGCAGAGGGATTATTGACCGGCGACGAGATCGACGCAACGCAGGAAATTGTCGATGCGCTCACCGCCGACATTCGACCCTATCTGCCGTTCCCCTCCGTCGTACGCGTCCCGGGCAAACCGGTGCAGCGATATCAAATGATGACGACCTATTACTCCGCTCTGGGCTGCGATGACCGCGCCTATTTGCTGGCGCGCGCCATTCAGTTTTTTTCTCCGGGCATCCCGCAGGTGTACTATGTCGGAGTGCTGGCAGGCGAGAACGATGTGGAGGAACTGCGCACCAATCCCGATCCCCGTGCCGTCAACCGGCATCCGTTTACAGAGCAGGAGATTGCCGCATCTGTGCAAAGACCGATCGTGCGCCGGCTGCAGGCCCTGATGCGACTGCGTAACACCTGCCCCGCCTTCAACGGAGACATCTGCGTTAAGACAGGCGGTGACAACAGCAAGCTGACGATCACTTGGACAAACAGTGCCTGTTCCATTACACTGTGTGCCGATCTTGCCGACAAAAGCTTTTGCATCACGGAACGCCGGGGAGAATCATACATCGAGCACTTTTGCCAGCCGGCATAGTTTTTTTCATCATTTTTCCAAAAGCGGAAAGGAGCGATCACAATGGATTTTTCCAAGCTGACGGCGTACCTGAATACGCTGGAACAGCGCTATGGTATACACGGGTTGGATATTAAAATCACAAAAGAGCACGACACAGTCTATCGCCGCATGATCGGCCACAGCGACTACGACGGCGTTGTGCCGGTATCCGACCGGGATCTGTACGACATTTATTCCGCCAGCAAAGTCATCACTATGGTTGGCGTTATGCAGCTTGTCGAACAAGAACGCATTGGCCTTGACGACCCGCTCGACAAATATCTGCCGGAATTTGCCCAGATGCAGTGTGCGGTAGATTTCCCCATCGGACGTTTTCCCATCACATGGCCGACGCAGGACTCGACGCTTGTTCCGGCGAAAAACAAAATGCTGATTCACGACCTGATGTCCATGACCGCCGGCATGAGCTATGACACGGGAGCTGCGCCGATCCGGCGTCTTGTGGAGCAAACCAACGGCGAAGCCGACACACGCGCGCTTGTTGGTGCCATGGCGGAAATGCCGCTCCTATGCGAGCCGGGCACGCGTTATTCCTACGCGCTGGGACACGATGTGCTGGCGGCCGTAGTCGAGGTCGTCACTGGTATGACCTTCAGCATGTACATGCGCAAACATGTATTTGAACCTTTGGGCATCGCTGAAATGTTCTATCAGGTCCCCCCGGATGAGGCGCACCGGGTGTCCGCCCAATACGCAAAAAATTGGAACACGGGCGAAGTGCTTCCCAATCGTGAGATGCGCTTCCGCTTTACCAAGAATTACGAAAGCGGCGGGGCAGGAATCTGCACCACCGTCGACGAATACAGCAAAATTATCGAAGCGCTCGCAAACGGCGGAATCGGTCGCACGGGGCAGCGCATCCTCAAGCCGGAATCGATTGCCGCCATGAGCTGCAACTGGCTGAATGAGACAGAACTCGCGGATTTCACCCGCTCGAGCGGAAAGGTTGGTTACGGTTACGGTCTGGGGGTACGCACGCTGATCGACGCCTCGGCCTCTCGCAGCCCCCTTGGAGAATTCGGATGGGACGGCGCCGCCGGCGCCTACTGTCTTGTCGATCCTATAAACCATATCGGCATATTCTATACACACGAGATTCTGGGCATGATCGAGGCGTACAGCGAGATTCATCCCACGCTCCGCGATCTCACATATGAGGCGTTGGGCCTGTAGGCGCGGGACACGCCTGCGTCCCGCTTGTTCCCATGCCCCTTGCAAATCAGGTTCAAATCCTAGACACTGCCGTTTTTTGCGTTTGCAGCGCCCTCGCGGAAAGGTAAAAGCTTATGAAACAATATCACTATCATGATGTCGATTTTCGCGGCACCATTGAACGCGTTATCTATACGGTCACAACCCCGGCGGGCAAGATTCTGAACAAATACGCCAATGTCTATCTGCCCTACGGATACGATGCTTCCGATCTTGCAAAACGCTATAACATCCTTTATTTGATGCACGGCAGCGGCGGAAATCCGGATGCATGGCTGGACTGCTGCCCGATCAAGAACATGCTGGATCACACTTTCAGCACCCGCGAAGCCGAACCGATGATCGTGGTTTTTCCCTCTTTTTATAAAGAAACCATCTCTCGCACCGGAAAACGGGACGCCAACTATGAATATCAGAATGTGCTTTTCTTTCTGCAGGAACTCATCTGCGCGTTGATGCCCGCCGTAGAGGGTCGCTATCACACCTACGCCGAAAGTACTTCGGAAAAGGACCTGCTGGCCGCGCGCGGTCACCGGGCCTTCGGCGGATTCTCAATGGGCGGCGCCACCACATGGGCCGTGCTGACCCATTGTCCGGAATATTTCTCACGCTTTGTCCCGCTCAGCGGCGACTGCTGGGAAATTGAGCCGCTGGGCGGTCGTTCCAAGCCGAAAGAAACCGCTCAATTCCTGCATGATCTGCTCCGGAATTCCGCGTTCGCCCCAGAGGATTTTCACATTTTTGCCGCCACCGGCACAGAGGATGCCGCCAATCAATCTCTCACTCCGCAAATTGAAGAAATGAAACAGCTGACAGATGTGTTTCATTTCAGTGAAGACTGCGCCTGCGGCAATCTGCATTTTCTGTTGGCCAATGGCGAGGTGCACGCTTATGAAGCCGTCTATCAGTACCTGTATCACTATCTCCCTTATCTATTTGCCGAATGCCGGAGGAATTTATCATGAAAAAATTAGACGCTGCACTGTTGCCGGATTTCAAAACATGGACCGCCCCGCCCCTGCCGTCCGAGATTCCACACGGAGATATGCCGGGCGACAAAGTTCACATCGGTGACGACCACATTGCCAAAGCCAACCGTGTTTTTCCTGCATTGCTTGAAAAAGCCGAAGCCGTGCTGCAGCAAAATCCTTTCGGGCGCTGTGTTGTGACGGTTTGCGGCGGCAGCGGTGTCGGCAAAAGCGAGACCGCCTCTCTGCTATCTTACTACTTCACACAAGCCGGGCTTGGGAGTTACACCCTCAGCGGGGACAACTACCCGCACCGCGTCCCGATGTACAACGACGCCGAACGCCTGCGCATCTTCCGTGAAGGTGGCATCCGGGGATTGATCACCAGCGGGGTCTACTGTGCCGACGCCGCAGCAATTCTGCGGGAGCTTTGGTGCAGCGAGGAGGACGCCGCCCCCGCCAAAGTAAAAGAATATCCGTGGCTTGCCCTCTATCAGAAAGCCGGACGCGCCGCATTGGCCGGTTATCTGGGGCATCCTGCTGAACAGGATTTTGCGCAGCTGACAGAAATTGTGCGCCAGTTTAAAAACGGAGCCGATACAATTTGGCTCAAGCGCATGGGCCGCTCAGACACCGAATTGTATTATGAGAATGTGGATTTCTCCGCTGTGCGCGTACTTATAATCGAATGGACGCACGGCAACAGCGATTATTATGCGGGCGTGGATATCCCCATCCTGCTCAACAGCACCCCGCAGGAAACTGCCGCCTATCGAAAACTGCGCAACCGAGACGGCAAGACAGACAGCGCATTCACCACAATGGTGCTGGAAATTGAGCAGCGGCTGCTGGAGCAGCAGGCGCACAAAGCCGCCTTTATTATTGCCAAAAGCGGCAAACTTTTGAGTTATGCGCAGTACCGTGCCTTAATGGCGCAGAGTTAAAGGAGGATGTTATGAAATCTCCGATCACTGCTGACAGCGGCGCTATGCTGAACGCTTACCCGGACAGCATGGGCGGCACTCTGGCTGACATTGCAGCTTTGCTGGCCCGTCCTGAATTGCGCGGCGCTTTCACATCCTTTTATATTCTCCCCAGCTTGTTTCACACCGATCTCGATCGCGGCTTTTCCGTGATTGATTACTCTCTCAACCAGCTGCTGGCTGCTCCCGAGGATCTTGACGCCCTGCGGGAACAGGGGATCGACCTAAAACTGGATTTCATTTTGAACCACGCCTCTGTTTTAAGCCCGCAGTTTCAAGACATCATTCAAAATGGCGAAAACTCTCCCTACAAGGATTTCTTTATCAACTGGAACAAATTCTGGGAAGGCCACGGAACAATGACGCCTTCCGGATACATTCAACCTGATGATGCGCTCATCCAAAAAATGTTCTTTCGTAAGCCGGGCTTGCCCATCTTGATGGTGCGTTTTCCCGACAGACGCGACGTTCCCTATTGGAATACTTTTTATCAGGAAGTTCGTTACCCCGTTCTGGAGCCTCAGGAATTGATGCATTCTCTCGGCATGCAGTACGGTATTGCTGATGCCGTATGCAAACTGGTGAATCCGGCACTGGCTTCCGGGGTCATTCCGGACGACATTGCGTTTGGCGCGCTGCAGCAATGGAAGCAGCCTGTTGTACAGCTGCTGGAAAGTCGGCGCCGTTATCTGGGACAAATGGATCTGAATATCCAAAGCCCTCTTGTCTGGGAATTTTATGACGACACCCTGCGCCGCCTGAGCGAATACGGTGCCCGGATTGTCCGCCTAGACGCCTTCGCCTATGCGCCCAAAGAACCGGGTGCCCACAACTTTATGAATGTTCCCGGCACATGGGATCTTCTTGAGAAAGTGCAGGAACTCGCCAACCGGTACGGCCTGACGCTTCTTCCCGAAATTCATGCCAGCTACGGCGAAAAAGTATACGCGCAAATCGCCCAAAAGGGGTATATGACGTATGACTTCTTCCTTCCGGGCCTTATCATTGATGCGTTGGAAAACGCAGACGGACATTTTCTGCAGATTTGGGCCCAAGAACAAAAATGCGACGGCATTCGTTCGGTAACCATGCTGGGCTGTCATGACGGCATTCCTCTGCTGGATCTGAAAGGGCTTGTTCCTGACGAACGCATCCAAAATCTGATTGATACCGTCGTCTCCAGAGGTGGATTTGTCAAAGACCTGCACGGCGCCAAAAACATCTACTATCAGGTGAACGCCACCTATTACAGCGCTTTGGGCGAAGACGACCGAAAAATGCTTCTTGCACGCGCACTGCACCTGTTTATGCCCGGGAAGCCGCAAGTATGGTATTTGGATCTGTTCGCCGGCAAAAACAATCACGAGGCCGTCGCCCGTGCCGGTGCGGGCGGCCATAAGGAGATCAACCGAACCAATCTGACCATGGCTCAAATCGAGGATGGTCTGCAGCGGCCCGTGGTTCAGCGTCAGCTTGAACTGCTGAAATGGCGCAATCAGTTTCCCGCTTTTGGGTTTGACGCCCAAATGGAGTTTCTCTGCCCCGCTCCCGGCACGATACAAATCATCTGGCGTCATCTTGACCATACTGCCTGCCTTGAAGCCGATTTGCGCACCGGCGCCTTCTCCATCGTCGGAAAAGATCCGTCCGGGGCCAATTGCTTTACGATGCATCAATAAACAACACGCACAAACTGCATTATGAATGCGAGGGAAACTACTATGAATCAATATACTTTTGAAATTCAAAAACCGGTTGTCCAGACAAAATTCGGCCAGTTGCGCGGCGTAACCTACGGCGACGTCAACATTTTCATGGGCATTCCTTATGCACGCGCCAAACGCTTTCATATGCCTGAGGAACCGCAGGCGTGGACGGGGATCAAAAACGCCTATACTTACGGCCCTATTACGCCTCAGATGCTGCCGCCGAATCCGCCGCCGTATTATCGCGGCCTGCATATGCTGCAAAAGCAAGGCGAGGACTGTCAGAACCTCAATATTTGGGCACCCAAATCCCTGAACGGCGAAAAAAAGCCCGTTTTTGTTTGGATGCATGGCGGCGGTTACTTTGCCGGAAACGCATTGGAAGAGTATTCTTTTGACGGCTTCAATCTGGCACATTACGGAGATGTGATCTTTGTTTCCATCAACCATCGCCTGAATATTCTGGGGCACCTGAATCTGGCCGATTACGGCGAAGAATTTTCCAACTCCGTGAATGTCGGCATCGCCGATTTGGTGGCCGCTTTGAAGTGGATTCACGAAAACATCGCCGCCTTTGGCGGCGACCCGGAGAACGTAACGCTCTGCGGGCACTCCGGCGGCGGCGGAAAAGTACAGTGCATGTATCAGCTTGAAGAAGCCGCCCCTTATTTCCAGCGCGGTATCGTGCTGAGCGGCGCGCTAAAAGGGTCCCTCGAGATGAGCGACCACGATAGCCGCCAAATCGCCAAAAGCATTCTGGAAGAACTGGGCATTACACGTGAAACCATCGAAAAGATTTATGAAGTTCCGTATGAAGAACTGGTGGCAGCATATCGAAAGGCCTCGCCCAAATTGCGTGAAGCTGGCGTAAACTGTAACTGGAGCCCTGTCCCCAATGACTACTTCCCCGGTTTCCCCGGAACGGTCGGCTTTGCGCCCGGCTCTGCTGACAAACCCATCATTTACGGTTCTACGCTGGGCGAATTCGCCAATGTTCCTCTGGATGCTGATGAAAAGATGGCCATGACAGAGGAGGAAAAGCTCCGCTTCCTGCGGGAGCGGTTCGGCTCACAGGCGGATCACCTGATTGATCTGTTCCGCAAAGCCTACCCTACACATGACATTCTGGATCTTGCCTACATGGATTCCATGGTGCGCATTCCCACCGTCGCAACTGCTCTGGAACACGCAAAAAACAACAAAGATAATACCTATGTATTTCTGGCTGCTTACTGCGCCCCGGAAAATGGATGGATCCCGCTTTGGCACGGCGGCGAGGTCTGCTATATTTTCATGAACGAAGACAAGGTTTTTGTTCTAAACGAGCCGATTTACGGACAGAAACTGGCCAACATTTTTAGCACGTTGGTACTGAATTTCACCAAATACGGCAATCCGAACAACAAGTATCTTCCCCAATGGGAGACGATGAGCGCCGCGCACCATCATACCATGCTCATTGACCGCGAGTGTATCTGCAAAGAAGGCTACGATGAAGAACTCATCACATTGTTTGATCAGATAAGTCCTAAAATCTCTTTCAGTTTTATCTGATTGTCCTCCTATTAAGAAAAATTGTACATCTAACAAACGAATGAGAAGTCCAAATTGAAAACTGGCTGACTACTATTCGACTACCAATATACAAAAAACTCGCGAAGCCTTCTGATATCAGGCTTCGCGAGCTTTTTATTAGTCTTTACAACTTGTTCACTTCATCTAAAAGCAGCACGGTTACGCCATTTAAATCTGTCTGTCACAGTTCTCCGACCCGGAAGGCCGCTGGTTCGAATCCAGGCGGGCGCACCATATGAACGAGTCCCGCTTTTCGAACCATTTTATCGAAAAGCGGGACTTGCCATATGCGGAAATCCTTGTAATACGGGGATTTCCACTTTTTTATATTAAGATGCCGTCTTTCCAAAACTCGCTAAACGCAAAACTATTATTTTTACATGTGGCGTCTATTTAGACATCGCTTTCCGATAAAACGAGCTTGTAGTTTTCCTCAAATGCCAGCGGTGTCTTGTAGTTCAGCGTCTGGTGGAGACGCACCTCATTGTAGAACCGAATATACTCCTCCACACTCCTACGAAAGTGCTGTTCGGAGGTGTAGTCTTTTCTGTAAGCCTCCTCCCGCTTGAAAGAGGAAAAGAAGGTTTCGGCTACGGCGTTATCCAATGGTTTGGCCGTTGCAGAGAAAGATTGCTTTACATCATACTGTTGAAACAGACCGGTTAGTGTTTTTGAAACATACTGGCTACCCCGGTCACTGTGAAAGGTCAGGTTTTGTGGCCGTCCCCGATCCCGGTAAGTGGCCTTGAAGGTCGCTGTGACCAGATGTGTACTCATATGTTTCGATACACGCCAGCCGATGATTTTGCGGGAATATAGATCAAGAATGATACAGAGGTAGACCCAATAGCTTTTGACCTTGAAGTATGTAATATCACTGACCCAGATCTGATTAGGATGCTCTGCTGAAAACTCCCGTTTCAGCAGATTTTGTTTTGCATACTGTTGCTTACGCTTAAACTGCTTTTTTGCATCTGTTCGGACACTGCATAGACCTAACTCCTGCATGATTGCGGAAATACGCTTTTTGCCCACACGAATGCCGCTTTCAGCCAAAATGACACGGATTTTCTCCGCACCAAAATGTTGTTCGCTGTCATCAAACACCTGTTTAACCATCAGCATGAGTTGAGCTTGTTCCTCTTGATACTTGCTTCGGTCTGCTTGACGGAAGATGTGGTTGTAGAAGGTTCCCCTTGCCACATTAAGGGCATCACACAGTTCATGGACGCTAAAAGGATTGTCCGGCCGATTATAGAGTTTCTCAAGGGTGGCGAGCTTTTTCTGCAAAGGTATACTGGACAAATACCCAGTCAGGCGGATGATCTCCATGTGGTGCTCCAGTTTTTGCAGCCGGCGGGAGATTGCGTTGAATTCAGCGGGGGTGTAGGTGCGGTTGGGCGTTTTGATCGAACAATATTCTTTGCGCCAGTTATACAGGGTGCTTTGAGAGATGTGTAGTTCCTGACTCAGTGCCTTAATGGATTCGCCTTTTTCATAACGGCGAATAGTTTTTACTTTGAGTTCAGTGGGATAGGTGGTCGGCATTGCCTCAGCTCCTTTGTCGGTGTTGAGGCTATTGTGGCAAAGCGTTGCCAAGAGCAATAGCTTGCAGTATAATAAAACATATCAAACATTTTTCTCACTACACCTGATAGATAAAGAAGGTGAATGTGTTTATGGACAACGATGAACTGCTCAACTATATCAGCATGTTCAGAGAAAAAGCCGAGCAAGGAAAGCTGGTTATTTTTGTAGGTGCGGGAGTGTCTTGCAATGTAGACGGAATGCCCAGTTGGAATGCCTTGATTCAAAATATGGCAAAGGCGATTGATTATTCGAGGTGTGATACTTGCAGACATAGATTAGAAAGCTGTGAAAACACCTGCTTATTGAAAGATGATTTTTCGACAGATGAACTTCTAAAGGTACCGCAGCATGTGTTTAACAAGGATCAAGAATTATACTATCGTATATTAAACGAAAGCATTCCCGCTGTGACGGCAGATGCACCTTTGTCGTCAGCGATTTTTGATATCAATCCGGCACATATTATCACCACGAATTATGATCAGTTGCTTGAATCCTCGAAAAATATATTTTGTGAGCAATATCAGGTGATTGTTTACGATAAGGATTTGCTGAATGCGGACAAAGGAAAGTACATCATTAAAATGCACGGGGATCTTTCCGATGCTTCCAGCATTGTTCTAAAAGAGCAAGATTACTTAGACTATGCGCAAAAACATGTATTAATTGAACTCTTCATCAAATCGTTGCTGACGGACCATATTGTGTTGTTTTTGGGATATTCGTTAAATGATTATAACATCAAGCTTATTCTCAGCTGGCTAAACTATATGCGTTCACAAAACGGAGCATTTGATGTGGACAGAAGAGTTGGCTACCTGATTCTGGATCAGGAGATTGTTGATAATACGCAGCTTTCTTATTTTAGTAGCAATAATATCGAGGTAATCAATATTAACTCCATGCCGCTGATTCAGGAGATCCCAGCGGATCTATCAAATGAAATTGGAAAGCGTCTATATAGTTTTCTGCGTGTGATTGCCAATCCTGCATTAGAGGAGAATTTATCTACAATAGAAAATGCCGTAAAATTTATGTCTCGGTTCAGCTTTGTCAGCTATGAGCAAATTCTAAAGCTGCTTTATGTGAAAAGATATGAGGTTACGGACCGACAATTACGTCTTTTTTCTGAAAATGATTATGCAAGATTAATAGCATTTATGGAGTCTGGGGACGAAGGTGCAACTGATTTAAGACAACTTTTTCTAAATGCTGGAATCGTATCCATACAGTGCTTTCACGAGCATAAAGTCATGCGCTTTCGTATAGGAGAGCGGTCTGATAACGCTTTGCTGAAAAGTGAATTTTTTAATCTCTATATTCTGAATAAATATGATGAGATCAAAGCATTGCTCAACAGCGAGCATATAGATTTAGAAGCAAATGAAATGCTTTTTTACAAAAGCATGGTGGATGGCTTTAGTGAAATATTAAAATTCCACGAAGAAATAGACTGCTCTGAGTTCCCTATAGAACAGAAAGTTGCTTATCTTCATAATTCCGCTGTACTTGAGGCAATCCAGCCATACTTTGGGGGCTTTGATTCTGCCAAAGTCAAACAATTTGTTCAAAATATCGCTGCAAGCAAGGAAAGAGAGGTGTTCTCTGGATATCTTGACATTTATAGTGGTAATACTAAAAAGAGACTTTCGATGTACGAAGCCTTAGAAAAGCTAAAGAAAGATGTTGGGGACAGAAACACCATTCATTTTGGCGGAACATCGTGTGCAAGGCTTTATGAAATAAAACGGCTTGCTATAACACAATACTTTTTTTACTATAACAACCACATTCTGTATCAAGGCTTTAGAGACTTAAAAGATTTTTTCAAACCATATATCGAAGCCATAATATGCGCAAATAGTGATGCGGCCCAAAAAACTACTCTTTTGGGAGACACGGAATTTGCAAACGAAAAGTATGCCGTAGAATACATTGATCTGGATATTATGGCAAAGTTTATTTCGACAAAAGATTTGAGTGCGCTTGTAAGGTCATATAATGTAAAACAACTGAATACGGGCGTACAGGAAGTTACATTCCTTGCAGAGTGCTTTAAGAATCTTTGTCATTCTATTGTGACTGCAAAGACTTATGGATTATTGCAATCGTCGTTTTCTGCGCTTTCCAATATAGTACTATTGCTGAACTTGGTTGACTTAGATGAGAATAGCAAAGAGATAATTGCGGCATCGATAGAAGCGTTACTCAGTGATAAGATTATTGCTCCAATCTTCTTTTCTATAGGTTGGCCGGACTTTAGGCAAAGCTTGAGAGAGCTTTCAAAGCTTTGCAGTTTATTAGCATTTCCCCATAATTTTGAGTTTGTTCATCAAATAGTGGGCGGAGAAAAATTCTTTGAGTATACGGTGAATGTGCATTTCGACAGTCTTCGTCATCTCATTGAGCAATTCATATCAAAGGATGAAGCAACTACAGATAAGATTCAGGCTATCATTGATACTACAGAGGATTTCCATAAGAAAGTCATATTATTGAGGTTGTTTTATCAGCAGATTATCGGTGATACGGTCCAACAGAAGTATAAATGCATTTTATCCGATAACTTTGCACAACTGCCAATAGAGGCAATCTACGACTTTATATTCTCGGGATGGTTGACACCAGATCAGAATTCAATCAAGGAATTTCTAAATGGAGTAATAGAGCTTAGCAGAAAAGAAGTCACAGGTGTGCACTCATACCCCGATCCGGTTGAGAGTAGATTGGAATGCGTCTATCTTCTCTATATAAATGATATGATATCTGATATAAGTGCTTTAAAAGAACTGTCTGAGGGAAGGCCGCATTTGCAGTTCCTATTAGATTCGGAGAGTTTTGACTACTCTCAAGTAGACTTTTCCAATTATATGTGGGAAAACTTTGCTCGTCATGAAAAGTACATGAGTTGTTTTATTGCCCACAAAGATGCTATCATACCGATAATTCAAAACCGAATTAAATCGGAAGAGGCAAGTGAGACCGAAAAAAGAATCCTATACGGTTTTCTGCTTAGCGGCGATGAAATTATGAAGAATATGCGGATGTAATGGTGTGATATCTATAGTGTTTCGCTATTACACAAAAAGACCGCTGTGTTTTCGCATAGCGGTCTTTTTGTTATGGTTTCCCCTCTATAGGGTTTGCATGGATTTTGGTTTATGACACATTATGTCACAAACCAAATCGATAAGGTACAATAAATTGCGCAAATTGAATAGAGGATAAAAAGAGACATGGTTTGCAGATCTCTGGTAGAATGAAGTTGCGACACACCATTCTGAAAGGAGACAGCAAACCATGTCTGAGAAGATTGTACAGCTAAACGAGGAAGTAATCAAGGGGCAGATCAAAGAATTGGTTCGTGGCGGATAAAGTTTTTGGCAGCCTCTGCAATGTTTGAGAAATGGCTGGGAACTGTCACGGTTTGCCCGGAAGCATTCTGAATGGAGATGTATGGTTCCTGCCGTATCGCATTTACAACCGCCGAACTGGCCCCCACGGGGACACCTGCACGAGCGGCAGACAAAGCTGCATTGGCCGCGATGCTGCCTGAGATCACAGGCGCTTTTTTGCTCGTTGTCGTTTTCTTCACGACAGCACCCGTCAGACCGGGGGAAAGCGGGCGGCCGGACGTTATCGGCTGCTTTTTGGCAGAGGAGCTTTTCAGGTTATCGCCAATTTCAATCCCCTTTACATACCGGTGTCCGCTGGGGTCGGCGTAGTTCACGGGGTTGTTGTGAGCATAGGTGTACTGGTTCTGTGAAAGCGCGTTCGTCAGCACGCCGGAGAAGCTGTCCTGTGTGATGAAACCGCCGTTCTGCGGGGCGTAATACCGCGCGCGCAGATACTGCAGGCCTGTGAACGGGTTCTGCTCCTCGCCGTTGTACCCATAGAACGGAGCCTGGATGCCGAATTCATCGGCATTGATGTACCCGTATGCATCGTAGGCGTATTCCTGCGTGACAGCGCCGTCCTTTAACAATTGTACCACGCTGCCGCGCCTGCCATAAAGGTTTTTATTGGTTTCAGCGGATACGGCGCGTTCACTGTGCAATGGAGGAGACGATTTAAATTTGATATCTGGCGATCAGGCTCAGGAGAGCTTCTGCCGGGATGTCGAATTTGGCTTGATGTTCTTTTAAGCCTTTTTCCAAAGCGGATTTTTCAAATATACGCACGGGCATATTGACGCTTTCGCGCAGCATCAGGTATCGTTCGCCGTCGTAGACGAATTTTCGGATGTGGCGGCTGGAGAGCAGCGCCACAATTTCCCGGTATGTGTTCCGCGTTACTTCGCACTCCAGAAAATCCAGCAGCTTTGTGTACTTGTTCAATCCGTTCTCGCGGATGAAAAGCTCTTTGTTAAAACCGTTATTCATAGATTCTTCAATCCCGTTTTTTTACATGTTTGGTTTTAGGAATGGCCCCAAGGTTGTGACCTTGGGGCCAAGGCGGACGCTACGGTGTGTTTTAAGATGCAGATGAATTCGACAAGGGAAAGAATTTTTAACGGTTTCGTATTGTCTCACTGTCTCGATGATGTTGGACATCGAGATTAGATAGCACCACAAACCCTTGTTTTAAATGCATTTTTTGATGATATTCGCTAGGGAGAGAAACAATTTCTAAATTTGAATTTATAAACCACGTGATAATATTTTGGGAATTGCGAATAGCCTCAACCCAATTTCCCGTGTACTGGAAATTAGTTTCCGTACCAATTCCTAAGATTTGAAATTCTATTTTTTGATTAACTATTTCCTCCTCTATTACTTGATAAATTTTTTTGAAAATTTTTTTGTTTTGGGCGGTTATTTCATCTGCGTCCAATTCGGGATAACCTTCTGTATTAACCCAAAAATTATAAACATACATTTCGGAAATCTTTTCTATATAACACCCCAAAGCTTTTAATTTGTTGGATTTTAAATTCACTATAATAATTTTATTTTCGTTTAACACTTCGCTGGTCAGCGATAAACTCTGGAGTTCTTGCTGATTCTCCCATGACCAATTATCAATAATGGAAATTCTTTCTATCGAAGGATTCAATTTCCTGATTTGTGAATTCTGTAACACTTGGTTTAAGTTAACTAATTTTTTGCATACTAGATTAATTTCCAGCACTACGGCCATACAGTACCTCCACTCTTAATAGCGTTAATTACTCGCCCACTTTCGGCTCCTGGATAAAGGCTAACAAAATCACCGTTTTCTTTGACTCTGAGCAGATCGTTGCCCTTGATATAATAGTATTCTCCATTCTTAGCATCGTGAACAATTTGATCTGGGGTTTTAAATATTTCATCAGCGTATTTTTTGTATTCGGTATAGTCCTTCATATCGGGGTAATCTACCATATGCTCACCATATTTTTTACCAACCTGCTTGGAGTCATAGTTAATCGTATCTGGAATATCAGAACTTTCACTGCTTGCCGTACTAAACTGCATATTAGGGTCGTTGAACAGACCCTCAACGCCAGCCTTAACAATAGAACCAGCAGCAACAGACCCACTGACCAAAACGGTTCCCGCCGCAGCAACGCCAGGGACGGTTACCGTTCCGCCCGTGGGAAGTGCCAAAACTATGCTGCCGCCAGCAAGGCCCGCAGATGTCCCGATGGTTATTACTTCCGTTGCAGCGCCCAAGACAACGGTAAGGATATGTCCGAACCCACGTCCCCATGCCATTGCGTCCTGTTTCCCCATAAATGGCTCGCGCACGGGAGGTACATAGTCAGTTCCCAAACCAGTATCAAAACCACTGGTAATGGTAAGGTCATTATACAGATTTGAAAGCGGCCCCATTGCATCGTCATATATGGCCGTTCCAGTACCTTGTAAAAAGGCCCCAATGTTTCCAAGCCAACCCAGCAGAATTTTCTGCTGTTCCAGTTCTACACTCTGTTGGGCCTCGATTCTCTTCGTTTCCGCATCGCACACGCGGCGAACAAAATCTTTGGCAGCCTCCGCAAGGTTCGAAAAATGGCTGGGGACAGATATAGTCTGCCCGGCGGCATTGGTAAACGGAATCCGGGAATCCGCTACCACGCCGCCCACCACTGAGTTAGAATAGCTTGTGGACACGTTTCCGGCAGCCGCAGCCGCCGCGCCACCTGCATAGGAGCCGATTTTTTGACGGACGGCAGTATTGGTGTACGATTTCTTGACCGCTGACGATGTGTTCACTACCGTCTTTGTTGTCGTGCCTGTGACAGCAGACTTGACTGCATTTACTGCGGAGGAAACAGCCGATGAAACCTTGTTGGCTACGTTGCTCACAAAGTTCTTTACGGAGTTGACCGCGTTCGTAACGCCGTTTTTGATGCTGTCCCAAATGGAATGCCCGCTGGGGTCGGCGTAGTTCACGGGGTTGTTGTGGGCATAGGCGTACCGGTTCTGTGAAAGCGCGTTCGTCAGCACGCCGGAGAAGCTGTCCTGTGTGATGAAGCCGCCGTTCTGCGGGGCGTAATACCGCGCGCGCAGATACTGCAGGCCTGTGAACGGGTTCTGTTCCTCGCCGTTGTACCCATAGAACGGAGCTTGGATGCCGAATTCATCGGCGTTGATGTAGCCGTATGCATCGTAGGCGTATTCCTGCGTGACAGCGCCGTCCTTTAACAATTGTACCACGCTGCCGCGCCCGTCGTAAAGATAGGTTTCGCTTTCGCCCTCATGGTCCGCATACAGGCGCTGCTGCCCGTACACAAAGGACGTGTCGCTGTTGTAGCGGCTGCCCAGCGTCAGCACCTCGGTGTTTTCCCGGTTCACGTCGTTGACATAGTACATCAGGTCATAGGCCGGGATGAAGTGCGTGGGGCCGTTGCCCGTATTGGGCACCTTAGCGGTCTCGATGATCTGCCGTGCGTCGGCGTCCGTTACGCCCAGCCGCTCCAGCATTTCAATGTCCATATCCGTAAAGCCGAGTTTTTTCAGCTTCTTGATGGCCCAATCGGAAATGGCGCCGCCGTCGCCTTTGTTGTTCCCGTTGTTTTCGCTGCCGTTCCCGTTGTTGCCCGGCTTTCCGTTGCCGTTGTTGGTGTTGCCGTTCCCGCCGTGGTCGTTGTCCGCGCCGCCGTTATTGGTGTAATCGCCGTTGGCATTGCCCACACCGTAGGTGGAAGCCTCGCCGGACGCTTCGTCCCCGCCTCCGAACAGGCCTGTAAACCAATCCACCACGCCCTGCCAGAAGCCCGGTTCTTCTTCAGCCTCCGCGGGCGTATTTTCCGCTGCCGCATTGGCCTGCTTGGGATTTTTCGGCCCCTCCGGCGCATCGGGGATGCAGTTCCAGTGGCCGTTGTTCCAGTAGCCCGGCAGATGGGGGAATTTGTTCAGGTGGCGATCGATCATCTTGAACTCAAGGCCGTAGGAGCGGTCGCCAAGGCCGTCGTACAGCACACTCATCAGCAGGCTGCCGCCCTCGCGCACCGCCAGCAGGCGGCTTTCCGTGTCATAGATGTATTCGTACACGCCCTCGCCGGATTCAACGGACGTCATATTCCCGTCCGCGTCCCAGGTGTAGGCCGTGACGGACGCGCCGCTGGTGCTCTGCAGCCGGTCGGCTTCATCATACACAAATACGGTTGTCCCGTTCGGCCCTTCTTCCTTGATGCGGTTGCCCGCGCCGTCGTAGGTATAGGCAACAGTCTGCCCGTTTTCGGTGGCCGTGGCAAGCTCGCCGCGCTGCGTATAGGTATAGCTGCGCTCGGCGCTCCGCTCGCCCTGTGTCACGGTCTCAGTGGCGATGTATCCCGTGGCGTCGTAGGTGTAGCTGAATTCAGAAACCACAGCGCCGGAGGCGTCGCGGTTCGTCAGCCGGACCACACGGCCCGCGAGGTCGTATTCGGCGGTGGTGACACTGCCGTCCGCGCGCGCGACCTTCGTCACGCTGCCCTGGGCGTCGTATTCATACACCGTTTCGCCGCCGTCCCGGCCGGTCACTTTCGCCATGCGGCCCAGCGCGTCGTATTCGTAGCCCACGGTTTTGCCGTCCGGGTAGGTGATGGCGCTGATCTCGCCGTTTTCGTTGTAGGCATAGCTTACCGTGGCGCTGAACGCGTTGGTATAGGAAACCAGCCGCCCGTTCGCGTCATAGGTATAGGTGCTGTCGCCCGTGGCGTCCCGCATGGAGACAAGGTTTCCGTCCGGGCTGTAGGAATAGAGCACATCCGCCTCACCGGTACTGTAGCTCTTTTGGACGAGCGCGTCAAGGGCGTCGTAATCGTAGGTGATGGATTTTCCGCTGGGCAGCTGAGCGCCCACCCGGTTGCCCACCTCGTTGTAGGTGTTCTGCGTGGTTTCGCCTTTGGCGTTGGTGGTGGAAACGAGCTGTCCGGCCAGGTCATAGGCATAGGCCGTGGTCTTGCCCTCGCCGTCCGTGCGGGTGACAAGGTTGCCCACGCTGTCGTAGCCGTAGCTTGTGGTAACGCCCGTGCCGTCCGTCACGCTGGTAAGACGGTCCAGCGCGTCGTAGGCATATTGCGTAGCGCGGCTCTCCGCGTCCTTCACCAGCGTCACGTTGCCCATGCTGTCGTATTCGTACTGCGTGGCGGCGTTCAGCGGGTCCAGAACCTGCGTAACGCGGCCATTGAGGTCATAGGTATATTGCACGCTCGCGCCCCTGGCGTCGGTCGCCTTCAGAACGCGGTCCATGCTGTCGTACTGGAAGCTGGTGGTCTGGCCCAGCGCGTCCGTGACGCCCGTCAGGTTGCCGTTGGCATCGTAGGACATCGTGGTGGTGCGGCCCTGCGGCTCGGTGATCTGCGTCAGGTTGCCCATCACGTCATAGACATACTGCGTCATTGCGCCCGCAGGGTCCAGCCTGGAGGCAATGCGGTCCAGCGCATCGTAGGTGTATTTTTCCGCGTTGCCCTCCGGCGAAACAAGCCCGGCAAGATTGCCGTTTGCGTCGTAGGACATGCCTGTCACGCCCAGGTTTGCGTCCGTGATGCCCGTGACGCGGTGCATGGCGTCATAGGCATAGGCGGTCACACGGCCCAGCGCGTCGGTTTCGCTGGCAAGGTTGCCCCTGTCGTCGTAAGCATACGTCAGGCTGCGGCCCTCCGGCCCTGTGAGGCCCGTCACGCGGCCCAGCACGTCGTAAGCGTAGCCGTACTGTGCGCCGCTGGCAAGCGTCTTTTTCACAAGGCGGTTCATCCGGTCCGGTTCCCACCGCGTCACATTGCCCAGCGGATCGGTTTCAGAAGTGCGGAAGCCCGAATGGTTGTAGGTGTAGGCATAGGTCTCGCCATTGGGCAGCGTGGCGGAAACAAGGTTGCCCACGGCGTCGTAAGCGTATTCGGTGACATAGCCCATAGGGTCGCGCTGTTTGGTAACGCGGCTGAGGGCGTCATACAGATACTGTATCTCGCCGCCGTCCGGGTTCACCTGCCCGATGACGTTGCCCAGCGCGTCGTAGCTGTTCTGCGTCAGGTTGCCGTTTCCGTCGGTATAGCCCGTCACGCGGTTCAGCACGTCGTAATCGAATTTCAGCGCACTGCCGTCGGCATTTTCCCGGCGTGTCAGATTTTCGTTTTCGTCGTAGAAATATTTTGTGACAGCGCCCAGCGGATCGGTCACGCTGGTGAGCTGGCCGATCTTGTCGTAGGTGTACTTCCACTGGCGCAGAGAGGCGTCCTCGCTCTGCAGCAAATTGCCGTTGAGGTCATAGGTATAGGTGGTCACCTTTCCCTCCGGGTCCCGGATGGAAGTGACGTTGCCCGCGGCGTCGTAGGCATATTCCGTTACATTGCCGTCAAACTCCTGCACCGAGATGAGGTTCCCCGCGTTGTCGTAGGTATAGCGGGTGGTCTGGCCCAGCGCGTCCGTGGCTGTCAGCGGCAGGCCCACCGCATTGTAGGTATAGGTGTAGGAAAGCCCGGCGTTGTTGGTCTCCTTCGTGACATTGCCCAGCACGTCGTATTCGTATTCCGTAACAAGGCCGTCCGCATCCTCCATGCGGATAAGCCGGCCGCCCCTGTTGTAGGCGTACTGTGTGGAGGAGCCGTCCGGCAGCGTCTCTTTGATGAGGTTGCCCGCGGCGTCGTATTCCATGGTGTATTTCTGGCCCAGCGCGTCGATGATCTCAACAGGCAGGCCGCGTCCATTCAGCCTGTAGCTGGTGGCGTTGCCCAGTGCGTCGTGGATCTCCGCCAGACGGCCCGCCGCGTCATACACATACAGCGTCTGCGCGCCCGTGGGGTCCTTCGTCAGCGTCACGTTGTTTTTGTTGTCAAAAGCGCTCGTCCACACGCTGCCCCTGGGGTCCGTCTGCTGCGTCACGTTGCCGTTTGCATCGTAGACATAGCCGATGGACGCGCCGTTCTCATTGGTGACGGTAAGAGGGCTGCCCACGGCGTTGTACGTCAGGGAGGAAACGCCCTCCATGGCGTCTGTCATCTGAGAAACACGGCCCAGAGCGTCATAGGCATAGGAAACAGTCCCGCCGCCCGGCAGGGTGGTTTTTACGGTACGGCCATTGGCGTCGCGCTCATACTGCACGGTGCGTCCGGCACTGTCCGTCACGCTCAGCTCGTTGCCGTTTGCGTCGTAGGCAAAGGTGGTGACAAGGCCCAGCAGGTCGGTATACTGCGCAAGACGGCCCATCGCGTCGTATTCCAGCAGCATGCTGCTGCCGTCCGGATAGGTCTGTTTTGTGGGCAGGCCCACAGCATTGTATTCATATGTGGTCGCGTTGCCCAGCGGATCAATGGTTTTTGCGATTTGGCCTGTGGCGTAGTCGTATTCCACAGACGTCACGCCGCCGTCGGGCGCTGTGATGGAGGTTTGGTTGCCCAGCGCGTCGTAGGCGTACGTGGTGGTATACCCGTCGGCGTCCGTGCTGGTGAGCATGCGGCTCATGGCGTCGTAGGTAAAGGTGAGGGTGCTGCCGAGAGGATCGGTCTCAGAGAGCTTGTTGCCCAGCGCGTCGAAAGTATAGGCCCAGGCGCTGCCCTCCGCGTCCGTGATGGACGTCATGTTGTCGTTGGCGTCGTAGCCGAAATCAAGGCGGTTGCCGTTGGGGTCGATGGTGGCCACGACACGGCCCGCGGCGTCGTAGATGTATTCGGTGTACGCGCCGTCCGCCGCCTGTTCGCCCACGGTGCGTCCGGCTGCGTCGAACACCGTTTTCGAGGTGTTGCCCAGCGGGTCGGTAACAGAGGTCTGGCGGCCCATGGCATCGTAGCCAAATGTGTACACGCTGCCCGCCGCATCCGTCATTTTAACGAGCAGTGCGCCGTCGTATTCAAACGTGGCCGTACCGCCCATGGCGTCCGTCATCGTAATGGGATTGTGGTTTGCGTCATAAGTAAAGGTGTTCTGTGTGCCGTCATTGTAGATGACAGCCGTCATGTCGCCTGCTTCGTTGTATTCGTAGCGCGTGGTTTTGCCCGCGTAATCGGTGAAAGAAGCAGGCTTGTTCTGCGCGTTGTAGGTATAGGTTTGGCTTGCGCCGTCGAAGCGGGTCTGTTTCGTGAGATTTCCCGCCGCGTCGTATTCATAGGCGGTGCGGTTGCCCAGCTTGTCCACAAAGGCGGAGCGCTGGTTGCCCGCATTGTATTCAATGCTTTCGGCTGTACCATCAGGATATTCGATGCGCGTGGTGCGGTACTGTTCGTCATAGTGGTACACCGTGATATTGCCCGCTGCATCGGTGGCAATGGTTTTGCCGTCCTCATAGGCCAGCTTTGAAACGCCGCCGTTGCCGTCCGTCTGCTCCACCACACGGCCCTTTTCGTCGTAGACATTCACGACCATTGCCGTGCCGTTGGCGTCGACCCAGCTCGTCATGCGGTGCGCTTCATCATAGATATATTTTGTTTCATTGCCCAGCGCGTCGAAATAGCTGACAAGGTTTCCGGCGTCATCATAGGCATAGCGAACAAGCCCGCCATCCGGCAGGGTAACGGAGCGGATCATGCCGTTTTCGTTCAGCGCAATGGCAAACGTCTTGCCCGAGGGCGTGGTAACGCCTGTCAGGTTGTAGGCGGCGTCATAGGACAATGCGGTGGTGAAGCCGTTGATGTCTGTGATGGACGCCAGAAGGCCCCAGGAATTGAACCGGCGCACTGTGCCGTCCCGGCTCGTGATCTCGTATTCGTAGACGTCAAAGGTCTGGACGTCCGGGTCTTCTTCCGTACCGAAATCTTCGGTGACTTCGCCTGTTTTGATGCGGGAAAGGGACAGGCCGTACCCGGCAGGACCTGTGAAGCCACCGTTCCCGTCCGGCGTAAAGGGCAGGATGCTGCCGTCGCCGCGCCGGTATGCGATGGAGCCGTCCGCAAGCTGCGACAGGGCCTCGTCATATTCAAAGCTCCAGCCACGCCCAAACATGGAATGGATGCTTGCGCCCACGGAGTTGTAGGTACGGCTGATGGAGAATTGACCGCCAAGATCGGTGACGGCGGCGTCTTGTGCAGCAAGATAGAAGTTACCTGTATTGAGGTTGATGGGTTCGAACCCGAATTCGCAATGCAGACCGCGGCCCATCAGCATCGTGTCGATGAGAGTCTTGTCTTCATCGCTCAGATCGGAGGGATTGTATGGCTCCGCTGTTTTGGGGTTGCGGATGAACAGCGTGTTGTTTTCCACCAGCAGCCTGTCCACAACACGGTTGTCGCGGGCGATCTGGTCGTAATCCACGCCGTAATAGTTGGCGATCTTCGTCAGCGTATCGAACTGTTTGACCTTGTAGATCAGGAATGGCTCACTGGTGACGGTCTTTCCCGTAACGCCGTCCTTAGTGGGGGTGGCGGACAGGGTGTACACAGTATCATAGTCAAAATCGACGAACGGCACGACTGTCTGCCAGTTGGACAAACGGCGGCTGTATTTTGTGGCGCCGTCCGGGAACAGGTTCTGGAACAGCGTGCTGTTGGGATACAGGAACTTGTTGCCCAGCTCCATGCTGCCCGCGTAATTTTTGCTTTCGACGTTCAGCTTGTATTCCAGCGTCGCGCCGGGCGTGGCGATGCCGTCCCAGAACGCGCCGTAGAATTCGATTTTACCGGAACGGTCGGTGGCGTTGATGGGGCGCAGGTTGATAGTGGTATCATCCAGCGGATAGTTGCGGTCCACATCGCCCACTTCGTACCACTTGATCTCAATGCTGGGCGGTACGTCCGGGGTCAGCCCGGCGTTGTAGAACAGGCCGCCCAACGTTACATTGTTTTCCGGGCTGCTCATGAGCATGAGGCCATAGTTCGGCTCAATGCCCTTCTGCCAGTTGTTGACGATCTCGGTGACGTCCACGCGGTGGTAGCCGACGCCGCCCACGAAGGAACCCGCGAATTCACGTTCCCGGCTTGTGATGAAATCCCAATGGCTGCCGAACCCCGTATGTGCGTCGACTTCATCGAATGTACAGGAGGAATTGAGCTTGTACACCTCAAAGGTAGTCGTTCCGCCGGAGAGGTCCACATATTCGTAGAGTACCAGTTCGGCGCTCTCGATCTCGGCGTCCTCGGGCAGATTCGCAAACATATTGTCAAAATGCAGGAAAGCGCGGTTGGTCTGCCAGGTGCCGTCATCGGGGTAGCCTGCCCAGTATTTGTAGGCGTAGCCTGCCGAAGCGGTACCGCGGCTGTTGTAGTAATAGGAGGGAGCTGCGGTGAACATACTTGCAGCCGCCTTTTCCGTGTTGACGATGCTGGGGTCAAGGATAACGGGATAGGCACGTTCCGGTGCGGAAAGCCACGCCGTATCGGCAGACACGGTGACGATCCGCTGGCCGTCCTTCTCTTCCAGATCAACAGAGACGGCGTAACTCATCTGGCCCGCCGCATCCGTCATGTAGGGAGCGGACAGATGGAACACGGGTTTGTCGCTGCCGGGCTGGAACAGGTACAGAACGCCGTCGATCATGCGCGCGTCCAGGCCGGGCGCGTCCAGAAGATAACGGAAAGTGCTATGCTCCGACGGAGCGTTGAGGATGATGTCCTCTTTCACCATCAATTCCTGCGCGGTATACTGCACATCAACGCCGGGGAACACCTCATTGTACCGCACGGCGTTTTCAAGAGAGGACGGATGTGTGAAATCACCTTCCAGCGGGACAAGACGCATGGAAGCGCCGCCCAACGTTACACAGAGACCGTCTCCCGGCGCGAACTCCACCGGCAGGGAAAGCGCCAGATCGTTCGCGGCGTTTTCATAGGTCGGCACACCGTTTTTGTCCTCCACCACGAGTGTATTGTCGATGGCTTGTTCCTGCCCGTTTTCATCCACATATGTATTGGGGACCGGGCTGATGACTGTGATATATTCTTTGCGCGCGGCAGAACCGCGTGCGGCTCTGAAAAGGTTGGAGGACGGCGCGGAAAATACACGCGCGTACTCCGACACTTCCACCGGAGCGCCGTATTTTTCCGCATAGGGGTCATATTTCTCACGCAGTATCGGCGCACGGAGCTCCACCGGCGGTTCTTCCGGTGTTTCCTCAGCCGAAGTTTCCAAAGAACTGCTGCTGTCTTCTTCGGGATTCACTTCACTGGTGCTTGTGGAAACACCTGCGGATTCCGAGACAGAGGAAGACGCATCCGGCGTGGAGACGGATTCCGGGGCTGTGCTGCTGTCCCCGGACGGCTGCGCATTCGAACCGCTGGACGGCACGCTGCTTTCCGGTGTTTCGGCCGAAGCACTTTGCGAAGACGATGCCGTCTGCGAAGCGCTGGATGAAACAGGAGACGCAGATTCCGCCGGAGTGCTGTCCGGCGTGGACGCTGATGCGCCGCCAGATTCGTCAGCCGCCTGCTGCTGCGCTTCATAGTCCACAGGCTCCGGCTGCTCCAGCGGTGCTGAAACAGGGATGCGCGGTACAGGTGCTTCAGCTGCAAATGCCTGTACCGGTACGCTTGTGAAAAGCATGCTTAATACAAGAAGCACACTCATACTTCGCTGTGACCACTGTACGATCCTCTTCTTCATGTCAGATCCTCCTCGTTGATATTTGACTGTATGCCGGGCCGTAAAACGGCTTTCTTCTTACATGCATATATATCAAACCACAATAGAGATTGCATCTGAATTGTATCGAAATGTGGATTTGGGGTAACAAAATCGAGTTTTGTATCAAATCAAGCGGCTTCTTTGACAAGGTATATATGGATATCAGGCAAACGAATTGGTTATATACTGAGAGTGAGCAGATGCCGATGAATATCACTGCAAAAATTCAACGCAGCCCGTACTGTTCTTTTAATCTTTTTCTTAAAGCATATACACTTTGTGTGCTGTTTTTCAATTGATATAGCGTAAAAAGCCGTTTCAGAGACGCGAAAATATGAGTTCAAGGCGTTTGGGGAGATTATTTTCCACTATGCGGTTGATAGGAGCTACAAAACAGGCATTTTGTTTTGCTCAAAAAATTTCCTTCTAAATGGTGTATCTGCCGAGAGGCAGTACAAAAAGGCCAAATTTCATTGCAAAGCCGACTATAAGGAGGAAACGAAATGTTAAAATCGAACGCTTTTCCCAAAACACAGCAGCGAATGGTCAGTGCAATGTCAGTGCCATACACATTGTATGCTCCCCTGCATCACCGGGTTGTACACACGGACAAGGCATTCGGCCATACCAGGAAAACAGGCAGCAAGTATGTACTTGTAGATGCAGTTTTTACCGTGCTATTCTTTAAACGTAGTACAAGGAAGGGACACAAAATCTGTGACGGGCGTTCTAATCTTATCAACAGATGCTTTCAGAAAGGTGGTGATCTGTTGTGACTGCAAAGGAATATGTTGTCCGCCAGCTGGAGGGTTATACACAGCTTCGTAATGATATTACTACTCTTGAATTCGAGTTGAAATCTCTGGCACCCTTCGATGAACTTCAGACAGATGACTTGATTGAAACCCTAACCTTTTCTCATCCTACTGAATCGCCTGTGCAAGAGAGTCGTATCTCTGATAAGACTGCAGCAATTGCCTTGTCCTATCACACGATTGGACTCGAGCAGACCAGAGACACCAGACTTCGCATCGCCTCACAACTAGAAGTCTATCAAATGCTGGCAAATCGGCTAGATACTTATCTTTGCGCACTGCATCCCGAGGATGCTGCTGTTTTGAAGAAACATTATTTTGACGGTCTTTCCTGGCAAGGTATTGCGGATGCGGAACATCATTGTATCCAGACGGTCATCAAGCGTCGAAATCGAGGTATGAAGCGATTGACCGAACTGTATGACCGCCTTGCTCGACTTGGAGCTTTGCCCGGCGTTGAACCATCTATGTAAGATGTCCAAATTTGGACACCTTATAAAAAAGAGAGAGTAATTTTCGATGTCGGTGACATCTGAAAATTACTCCCTTTTTGGTGGAGCCTCTGGGGCTCGAACCCAGGCCCGGTCGGTTATGAGCTATCGCGTCTTTCGCACGCATAATTGACCAGGTTTTCCTATCATGAATCGCGATTCCTCTTAAATATAATTCTATTTGTCTCACATTACGGCACAATTGTGTCATGATGATTTTACCATTATATCGACATAAATATATTATAAGACAAGGCCACATCAGTAAACTTTGCTGCGTATGGCTTTTTATTTTGCAACAGATTACATGCGCAAGAGAAACTATTTTATGGAGGGATTATCAGTGAGCCAACCAATAAACCCCGTTCCAATTCACCTCAAGGTCGCACTGACACTCAAAGAAGCCGCCGAGTACAGCAACATTGGAATCAATAAAATTGACTATATGCTGCGGCAACCCAATTGCCCGTTTGTTCTTTATGTAGGGACTAAAAAACTCGTCAAACGTAAGGAGTTTGAAGCCTTTATCAGCAAAAAATTGATTCTTTAAATAGAACTATACTGCCATATAGCTTGTATTCTCTTGAGAAAAAGGCCCATTTATGATAAAATCAATTTGTTGTATTGGCTCTTTTTCTCATGTCAGAAAAGGAGTTCAGCAAATGGGGAAAAATTTGAAAGGTAAAGAATGCGGAAATGGCATTTGTCAAAGAAAGGATGGTAGGTACTGCGCAAGGTTCGTAGACAGAAACGGTAAGCGCCGCTATCATTATTTTAAATCGCTTCTAGAGGCTCGGAATTGGCTTGCAGATGCACAGTATGAGAATCGGCATGGAACTGTCCTTGCATCTTCTGATATGACGGTTGATGCATGGTACCAATATTGGTCTGAGACGATTATCGCAGGTTTGGCACCGAATACGCTCCGAAATTATCGTGATCGATATATCCATAATATTCAGCCGGTAATAGGCAGTATGCTGCTGGCGGATGTGAAACAATTTCATTGCAAAATGGTGCTAAACAATATGGAAGATACCTATGCGGGTTCCACAATTATGCAGGCGTATATCGCGATGGGGACCATGTTCAAATCAGCACTCATGAACGACTTGATTCCGAAGCATCCCATGAATGGTGTCAGATGCACAAAGCCGATTCGTGCTTCAGATGACATCCGTTTCCTCACAATTGAGGAGCAGAAAAAGTTCCTAGAGGTGGCGAAACGCTCGCACAATTATCTCCAGTACGCATTATTGCTGGAAACCGGCCTTCGTACTGGAGAAATGATCGGCTTGACTTGGGATGCCATTAATTGGGAAAAACGGACTTTGACCGTTGATAAAACACTTGAGTATCGGTATCAGAATGGTTGTTGGCGGGCGGGACCTCCAAAAACCAAACAAAGCTATAGGACGATTCCTTTGACCGACCGTGCATATGAAATTCTGGAGCAGATTTATGCCAGCCGTACCACTCGAAAACAGTCGCCAAAGCTTACCCAGGTTCTATTTTTTATTGATCGCCGTTCTGGTAAGCAAAGATCGCTTGTCATGAGTGATTTGGTCTTTATCAATTTCCGGACAGGCGAGCCTGCAAAAAATAGTTCTTACGATACACATTTGTACAAGCTGTGTGATGAGGCCCATATCAAACGGTTCTGCATGCATGTACTCCGTCACACATTTGCTACCCGGGCCATCGAGAGCGGCATGCAGCCGAAGGTTCTACAAAAACTGCTTGGACATGCAAGCATAAAAACAACAATGGATCGGTACGTGCATGTGACCGATGATTCTATGGAGAACGGCGTCCGGCAATTTGAGAAGCATCTGACGGAACAAATTGCCTAAGTGGCAGAAATGGTGTCAAAATGGTGTCAACGCTGCGATACGGTACGCTGCAACCCCTTGAAAATACTGGCTTTTTTAGGAGATGTGAGGAAAAATGAAATTAGGAATCGTAGGCCTGCCGAACGTCGGCAAGAGCACACTGTTCAACGCCATCACCAGCACAAAAAATGCCGCTGCGGCGAACTATCCGTTCTGCACCATCGACCCGAATACCGGCGTCGTGCCCGTGCCGGACGCCCGGTTGGACAAGCTGGCTGAAATTTGGGACACCAATAAAAAAACGCCTGCCATCGTGGAATTTGTGGACATCGCCGGTTTGGTGAAGGGCGCGTCCAAAGGCGAGGGGCTGGGCAATAAATTTTTGGGCAACATCCGCGAATGCGACGCCATCGTGCATGTGGTGCGCTGCTTTGAAGGCACAGACATTGTGCATGTGGAAGGCAATGTGGACCCGGTGCGGGACATTGAGACCATCGACACAGAGCTGATCCTGAGCGACCTGGAGGTTGTTTCCAACCGTGCGGCGCGCATGGCCAAGGCGGGCAAGACCGGCGACAAAAAGGCGCTGGCCAGCGCCGCATGGCTGGGCGCGCTGGAGGAGCATCTGGGCGCGGGCAAAAATGCCCGCACCTTCCCGCTGGACGAGGCCGACGAGGACCAGGTGCTGCAGATGCGTGAAATGGGCCTGCTGACGGCAAAGCCTGTCATCTATGCGGCCAATATGAGCGAGGACGACCTGATGGAGGGGATGCTGGACAATCCGCACTACCAGACCGTGAAAAAGCTGGCCCTGGACGAAGGCGCGGAGTGCATCCCCATCTGTGCCAAAACCGAGGAGGATATCGCGGATTACACGCCCGAGGAGAAAAAGGAATTCCTGGCGGAGATGGGCATTGAGGCCACGGGCCTGGACAACCTCATCAAAGCCAGCTACAGCCTGCTGGGACTCATCAGCTTTTTGACGGACGGCAAAAAGGAATGCCGCGCCTGGACCATCCGCCGTGGCACCAAGGCCCCTCAGGCCGCAGGGAAGATCCATTCCGATTTCGAGCGCGGCTTCATCCGCGCCAGCGTGGTGAAATACGACGACCTTGCCGCCTGCGGTTACAGCATGGCCAACGTGAAGGCCAAGGGCCTGCAGCGCACCGAGGGCAAGGAATATGTGGTGCAGGACGGGGACATCATTGAGTTCCTGTTCAATGTGTGAGGAGGCGCCGCTATGGAAAAGATCATCGGCCTGATGGGCGCCATGCCCCAGGAGATCGCGCTTTTATACGAGCGCATGACGGACAAGGGGGAGGAAACCGCAGCGGGCGTTACGTTCTATACCGGCCTGCTGCAAGGCCGCCGCGTGGTTCTGTGCTGCGCGGGCATGGGCAAAGTAAACGCAGCCTGTGCCGCCCAGCTTCTGGTGACGCGGTTCGGCGCGGGCGCGCTGGTGTTTTCGGGCATTGCGGGCAATATGACGGATAAAATCGGCGTGGGCGATGTGGTCATCGGCGGCACACTGCTTTATCATGATGCTGAGCGCCGTATGATCGCGGAGAGCTGGCCGCATTTGCAGGAGTTCACCGGGGACCCGCACATGGTGGCGGCGGCCGGCCAGGCCTGCGCGGATGCGGGCGTAAAGTATATTGTAGGAAAAATCGCCACGGGCGATGATTTCGTGGGCGACAGCGCCACAAAAAATGCCATTGCGGCAAAATGTGCGCCGGACTGTGTGGAAATGGAGGGCGCGGCGGTGGCCCATACAGCCGCAAAAAACGGTGTGCCCTGCGTGGTGCTGCGCGCCATGAGCGACAACGCCGATGAAGAGGCCTACGACACGCTTGTGGCAAAGCCCTTCGATATATCGGAATACTGCGCCACGGCAGCGCGCATCTGCGAGAACCTTGTTTCCCGGCTGTAAATTCCGGCGCGTTTTGCGGCGGCCCGTCCGCGGCAAAACACGCCTTTTTTCAAATTCGTGTAAAAGGTTTGTATGCGGTAACATTTTCTTGTAGATAATCCGGCTTTTTTCTCGTATCATAAGCACAGGGGCAAAACGCCCCGGCCGCACGCCCGCTTCGGGCTGTGCGCAAACGACAAAGAGGTGATTCCGATGCAGTGGAAAGAAGAGAACCGCGCACTGTTCGCCGCCTGCCTGAACGGGCTGGAGGACGACCCAACGGTGCGCGCGATGGACGCCATACCCCAGCATGTCAAAGGCGTCAGCTGCTATGACCATTGCCTGTTTGTGGCTTATGTGGGTTTTACGCTGTGCCGCATTTTCGGGCTGGATTACCGCGCCGCTGCCCGTGCAGGGCTGCTGCACGACCTGTATCTGCAAAAATGGGAGGAGACGGACGTCGGGCGCTTCCGGCGGCTGGTCATCCATCCGCAGCTCGCGCTGGAAAATGCGCGCGCCTTCGGCCTGTCTCCCATGGAAGAGGACATCATCGGCAAGCATATGTGGCCGCTGACCACGCCGCTGCCCTATTACAAGGAGTCCTATATGGTGAGCCTGGCGGATAAGATCTGCGCCACATTGGAGATGGCCCATCTATACGGCCCCCTGGGCGTGCGCCGGAACCTGCGCGCCTGCCGCCCCGCGCTGCTGCGCCGGGCCGTGCTGTAAAACGAACCGAGACACAGAAGCCCCGCTGCCGGCCGGCAGCGGGGCTTCTGTTGATGTGGTATTGTGAAAAAATACGTTTTTTCCTGCGGATTCGCAACAAAAACAATGGAAAACACTCAAAAATCCTTTATTGTAAAATCATAGCTCTTGGGTGAAAGGAGTTTTGTACGAGTGAAAGAGAAGCGGAGGAAAAAATTTCATTGGTGGTATATCCCCCTGGGCATCGTGCTGGTTCTGGTGCTGGCGGCGGGGGGCCTTGTGCTGTGGATGCACAGCATGCTGCCCTGGCCGAACATGGTGGCCATGACCAGTAACTTTCAGATGGAGCTTTCGGACTCCATGCGGGCCTATGTCGTGGGCGGCGAGCGGGATTATTCCACACTGCCCGAGGTGCTGGCGCTGCAGGACGGAACGGGAGTGGAAACGCCGGAGGATATGGCTTTGCGCCGGGCGGAGGTGCTGGCCCTGTTTGAGGAGCATGTGTACGGTGTGCTGCCGAAGAATGGCTTCGAAACGTCTTTTGAGGTTGTGGAGGAAGGCGAAGCACTGGACGGCGCAGCCCTGCGCCGTCAGGTGAAGCTCACCGTCACAACGGACAAAGGCTCCTCCGATGCGCTGCTTCTGCTGTATCTGCCCAATTCCGGCCGGCCAGCGCCCGTTGTGGTGGGGCTGAACTTCAATGGCAACCACACGGTGCTGGACGACCCGGCCATCCTGCCCTCTTATGCCGGCGAGAAGGACGCGGCCGCGCTGGAAGAGGAACGCGGCGGAAAAGCGGAGCGTTGGGCCATTGAAGAAGCTGTGGCGCGTGGCTACGGCGTGGCCACCATTTACTGCAACGATTTTGCCCCGGATGACGCCAAGGCTTACAGCAGCCGTGTAATTTCGCTGTTTGACGAGCCGGAGCTCAAGGCCGTGGGCGCGTGGGCCTTCGGCATTATGCGCGGCGTGGATTATCTTGTGCAGGACGCGGATGTGGACGCGGCGCGCATTGCGGATATCGGTCATTCACGCCTGGGCAAGGCGGCGGTGTGGGCAGGAGCCAACGATGAACGTATCGCGCTTGTAATCTCCAACGATTCCGGGAACACGGGCGCCAGCCTCACGCGGGGAAACCGCGGCGAGACACTGAAATCCATCAATGCCCTGTTTCCCCACTGGTTCTGCACAAAATATAAGGAATATGGTGCGGACGCAGCCTCCTTGCCCGTGGACCAGCATCTGCTGCTGGCCTGCATCGCACCGCGACGGGTATATGTGGCTTGTGCGGAGGGAGACCTCTGGGCCGATCCGCAGGGCGCATGGAACAGCCTGATGGCCAGCCGTCCTGCTTTTGCACTGTACGGGCTGGACGTACTGCCGGACGGCTGCGTGGCCGAGGGAGAAACGCAGCCCCATGCGGGACAGGCCTGCTGGAGCGGGGCCATGGGCTATCACAACCGCGCCGGATGGCATGACGTCCAGCGCGAGGACTGGGAATTTTATTTTCAGTATATGGACGAGTACCTGAAGGCGTGAGCGCCTTCCGGCTGCAAAAATTGAAAAACAGAACTGCCGCACCGGAAATTTCGGTGCGGCAGTTGTTTTGTAGAGAAACCACCGGCAGTGCCGGTGGTACGGAAAAGCTTAAGCTATGAAAAGAAACTCCTTCTAGTAAAATGGAAGTGCGGTCTGGCAACTGCACGAACCAACAGAAGGAGGCCATTCAGTGAATGAGAATAATAGTTTAGCGCATACAAAATGGAATTGCAAATACCACATTGTGTTTGCGCCGAA
>Ga0129308_1000266_pt1 | contig 90766 bp, 76 predicted proteins | sample L827metagenome_FD_94440 | JGI IMG/M metagenome (GOLD analysis project Ga0129308, IMG submission 94440) | Ring-tailed lemur group fecal microbial communities from Wisconsin, USA - L827 metagenome | ecosystem: Host-associated > Mammals > Digestive system > Large intestine > Fecal | place: USA...
GGCGATGAGGACGGTCCGCTTCATCAGGGACTCGCCGGTCCGGGGGTCCACCAGCTCGGGGAACTCCCGCAGAACGTCGGTCATCTCGTTGCCCCGCTCGCCGCAGCCGATGTAGACCACCAGGTCCACGTCAGACCACTTGGCCAGGGCGTGCTGCATCACCGTCTTGCCCGAGCCGAAGGGGCCGGGGATGGCGGCGGTACCGCCCTTGGCCACGGGGAAGAAGGTGTCCACGATCCGCTGGCCGGACTGGAGGGGGATGACCGGGGGATATTTATGCTTATAGGGGCGGCCCACACGAACGGGCCACTTCTGCATCATGGGCAGCTCCACCTGGGAGCCGTCCTCCTGCTCCAGCACGGCCACCGTCTCGGTGACGGTGAAGGAGCCGGACTGGATGGAGACGATCTTCCCGCGCATCTTGGGGGGGATCATGATCTTGTGGAGGATGGAAGGGGTCTCCTGGACGGTGCCGATGATGTCGCCACCCACCACCTGGGTCCCGGGCTCCACGGTGGCGTTGAAGTCCCACTTCTTCTCCCGGTCCAGTGCGGGCACCTCCACGCCGCGGGGCAGATTGTTGCCCTGGACCTTCTTCATGATCTCCTCCAGGGGGCGCTGGATGCCGTCGTAAATATTTTCCACCAGGCCGGGGCCCAGCTCCACGGACAGGGGGGAGCCGGTGGTGACCACCTCGGCCCCGGGTCCCAGGCCGGCGGTCTCCTCATAGACCTGGATGGAGGCCGAGTCGCCGGTCATGGTGAGGATCTCGCCGATGAGGCGCTGCTCACCCACGCGGACCACGTCGGCCATGTTGGCCTCCTCCATGCCGGTGGCCACCACCAGCGGGCCGGAGACCTTGACGATCTTTCCCATAGGCTAAACCTTCTTTCTGACAAAGGTTGTTCTTCAAACCTTTCTTGTTGTCACGCGGCGCCTGTTCGCGGCGCGTTTCTCATAAAATGTCTGCGCCCACCGCCCGTTCCACGGCGGTCTTGACGTTGGCCATGCCGATACCCAGAGAGCCCTCCTTGCCGGGGATCAGGATGATGGCCGGCGTCAGGGCGTCCTTATACCGGGCGATCTCGGCGGGCAGCTGGGCGGCCAGCTGCTCGGTCATATAGATGATGGCGTAGTTCTCCTTGGCCATGCGGTGCAGGGCCTCCCGGCCCTCCTCGGGGGTGGCCACGGGGCACACATCCAGTCCCAGGGCCTTGAAGCCCAGGACGCTGTCCATGTCGCCCATGACGGCGATCTTATACATTGACCCCCACCCCCTTACACATAGGTCTCCCGGAGCCGGGCCCGGATGGTGTCTCCATCCAGCCCCGCCGCCCGGCCGGCGAAAATGGTCCGGATGGCGGTAAACTCCAGTTCTTTGGCGTACAGGTAGCCCACCACCGTCTGCTCCCCGAAGGGGATGCGTCGGGCGGCGGACAGATAGGCGGTGACAGCGTCGTCACAGGCCTTCTCAAAGGCCGTCAGGGCTCCGCCCCCGGGCTGGGCCAGCTTGGCGCCCAGCTCCGCCGCCTGGGCCAGGGGGCCGGAACGGAAGACCTCGCCCAGGCTCTCCCCCCGGGCGGCGGCCACCGTCTGCTCGGACACGTTTCCGCCGGGCAGCAGCACCTGGCGCAGGAAGTCCCCCTCCTTTCCCATCCGGGCCACCCGGACGGCGGTGCGCAGGTTGGCCACATCCACGGACAGGCGCACATAGCCCCGGAGAAAATCGCTCTCCAGGCCCTCGGCCAGACGGGCCATCTCCGCAAAGCAGGCCCGGTCCAGGACCAGGTCGGCCTGCTGGGGGTCATGGCTCTCGGCCAGGACGCTCTCCGCCTGGGCCGCGGACTTCCGGAAGGTCTCGGAACAGTCCCGCAGGTCCTCCTTCTGCCAGTCCTCCAGCAGCTTCTGGGGCTGGTAGCGGCCCCCGGGCAGGAGCAGCCGCTCCGCCGGAACGCCCATGGCGCGGGCCTTCAGGATGGTCTTTGCGTTGTGGTAATCATATTTCAGCTGGAAGATCTCCACCAGCCGGTGGTCGGGAGCCGCCGTCTCCATGTCCCGGAACACATCCGCCCGGGCCTGGGCCAGAACGGCGTCCAGCGACTCCCCCTCTCCGTATCCGCACTCGCCGAGCACCTTCATGGCCTCCGCCGTGTCCCGGGCGTCGATCATGCGGTCCATGCGCTCCCGGGTCAGCAGGCGGTTCTCCATGGCCCGGACGCGGGCGGAGACGGAGAGATAATCCGTATCTTTGCGGTGGGACAAGGTATCCCTCCCCCTTCTCAAATTAGGAGTTCGGAGTCAGGAATCAGGAACGGAGGGAGCCAGCCGCTTTTTCCGCAGTCCCCTCTCATTCCCAATTTCTCAGTCCTAGTTGAACAGCAGGTTTGCCACGTCCTTCTCCAGCTTCTCCCGCTGGAGGCGGACCAGGGTCTCGAAGGCGCAGTTGATCTCCACGTCTCCGTCCACCATGATGAAGCCGCCCTTGATGGGCCGGGTCTCCTCGCTGAGGGTGAGCAGCCCGGTGCCGGTGACGATGGCGGCGGTGGAGTTGACCACCTTGCCCAGGATGGCCCCCACCTTGGTGTCGGTGATGGAGTTGGGCAGTTCGGGGGCCACGCCCTTCACCAGGGCGTCGTTGGCGGCCACCACCACCTGCTTACCGATCCGGGCGCGGTCCTTGGGGGGGAACACCAGCTGCTCCCGTCCGGTGGAAGAGGCCTCCACCGCCAGCTTGGTCAGCAGCTCGATGTACTCCCCGTCGGGCAGGGTGCACAGCTTCTCCAGGGCCAGGTCGAAGGCCTCGCCCAGCACCTCCTGCTTGGCCCCCAGGGCCAGCTTTCTGGTCTCCATCTGGGCGGCGGACTTCAGCCGCTCCAGCCGCTCGTCGGCGGCCTTCCGGCCCCGGGCCAGAGTGTCGGCGGTCTCCTTGTCCGCCTGGGCCTTGGCCGCCTCGCCGATGGACCGGACCTTCTCGTCGGTCTGGGCTGTCAGCTGGGCGATCTCCGCCTCGGTGTCCGCGGCGATCTTCGCCGTGATCTTTTCAATTCCGTTCATATCGTTTCCGCCTTTCCTGTCCGGGCAGATTTTTTAGATCCACAGCAGCATCAGCATGGAGGCCAGCAGGGACAGAATGGCGTAGAACTCAACGATACCGCAGAGGATCAGGCCCTTGGACCAGTCATCGGGCTTCTTGGCCAGGATGTTGATGGAGCCGGCGGCCACGCGGCCCTGGGCGATGGCGGACAGCAGGCCGCCCAGCGCCATGGGCATACAGGCGGCGAAGTAACGGAAGCCCTCGTTCAGGGTCAGATTGGCAGCGGAGCCGTCCATCATCCCCATCTGGATGAGGGCGAAGAACCACACCACCAGGCCGTACAGGCCCTGGGTGCCGGGGAGCAGCTGCAGGACCATGACCTTACCAGATTTGCTGGGGTCCTCGCACAGCAGGCCAGTGCCGGCCTCACCGGCCAGGCCGGTACCCTTCGCGGAGCCCACGCAGGACAGACCCACCGCCAGGCCGGAGCCCAGCAGCGCAATGGCGAGACCGCCGATGTTTTCCAGGAACATAATGATTTCCTCCTTTTATTTGACCACTTTATAATATTTGGTGTTCAGCTCCAGGGGACGGAAGGGCTTGCCGCCGTCCTCATAGAACCGGCCGAAGTATTCCAGGCACTGCAGGCGCATGTCGTGGACATAGCAGCCCAGCAGGTTCAAAGCCATGTTCAGGGCATTGCCCACCATGGCGATGATGAAGAAGGTGATGACGTTTCCGGTGAGGGCCCCCAGGGTGTTGAACACCTGGGCGATGACCGCGCCGGCCAGCATCAGGGCCATCAGGCGGGAGTAGGACAGGATGTCGCTGAAATAGCCGGTGACGTTGTTATACAGCGATCCGCCGATCCCCATGATCTTTCCCACAATGCCCTTTTTCCCGTAGCCCTGGGTGAGGACCAGCAGCACCAGAATGGCGATGAGGGCGGCCTTGACCTGCCCCGCCAGGATGCCCCCGGCCAGCAGGACAAAGACCAGATACCAGACGCCCTCGTTGCACAGGGCGGCCATGACCTCGCCGCCTTTGATCTTCCGGTACATGCTCACGGCCATACCGGTGAAGATCTGGGCCACGCCGATGGCCAAAGAGCCGATCAGCACCGCCAGAGCGTCATCCAGTGGGGAGAACAGGGCGGGCATGGCGGTAAAAGAGGTATCGGGGTTGATCATCTGGGCCAGCTGGGGCAGCAGGTCCCCGAAGAAGCCGCCAGTGAGCATCCCCATGAGGAAGGTGCTGGCGCCGCACAGCCCCAGCAGAGGGACCATGTGCCGCATGGTGGGCCCGTCGGGCTTGGCCTTTTTCATGACGATGACCGAGGCCAGCATCATCAGCAGGCCGTACCCCATGTCCGCCATCATGAAGCCGTAGAAGAAAATAAAGAATGGGGCCATCAGGGGGTTGGGGTCCACCGTCCCGTAGGCGGGCAGGGAGTACATCTCCGTGACCATGTTCAGGGGCCGGGTGAACCAGTTGTTTTTCAGCTGCACCGGCACCTGGGGATACTCCTCGGGGGCCGGGTCAGCCGCTTCATAGGCACAGGGATAAGGCTCCAGGGCCTGTTCCAGCTCGGGCCAGCGCTCCGCCGGGATCCATCCCTCCAGGAAGAAGGTGGTTCCGGTGTTCAGGGTCCGGTCCCGGGACTCCTCCCGGCTCACCTCCGCGGCGGTACAGTCGGCCAGCTGCTTCAGCGCGGGCCGCAGCCCGCCCATGCCGGCCAGCTTCTCCTCCAGCTGCCGTTCTTCCCCGGCCAGGGCCTCCAGCTCCCGGTCCAGGCGGGCGGTGTTCTCCGCCGCCGTCCCGGTCCAGTCCCGGAGGTTGGCCCGTGACCAGCCCAGGTCCTTCAGCGCCTCCAGCGCCGCCTGGCTCTGGCTGGCGTGGCAGACCAGCAGGCAGTACCGGGCCTCCCGGTCGGCGGACACCTGGGTCAGCTGGGCCAGCTCTCCCGCCGCCAAAGCGGCCTGTTCCGCCTCCTCAAAGGGGAGGGCGCCGGGCAGGGTGCCCAGCTGGATGGTCACCTGGTCGCTGGAGCCGGTCTCCAGAGGCAGGTCCAGCCCCAGCCAGGGGGCCAGAGCCGCCTTTTGGCTTTCCACTTTCAGCTGCTCGGAGTGGATGGCGTTGATCCGCCGCTCCGCGCCGTTGATCTCCTCCGCGGCCGCCAGGGCTTGTCCCGCGGCCTGGGGGTCCAGGAGCTGGTCCTGGGTCAGGTCCGGCTTGGCCTGGAGCATCTTGCTCTTTTCCGGGGCGCTGCGCTTCAGCACAGCCACGGCCCGCTCGGCCTCGCTGTTCCGCTCCCGGGCGTCACTCAGTCCCCCGCTGTCCGGCCGGGACAGGGAGGCCCAAACCGGATCCTCCGGATCAACGGACGGCTCATCGATCTCCACGCAGCCCATGCCCTGGAGCAGGTGCAGCAGACGTTCCCGGTCGCTGCCCATGGCCACCAGCCGCAGATGCTTCATTTTGACGATGGCCATCAGCGATTCACGACCCTTTCTACGATAAACTGGGCGGCCTGGTCCAGCCGCTTGCGGGCGTCCTCCTTCATGGTCTCGCACTCCTGGCGGGCCTGGTCCATGACCTGCTCAGCCAGGCGGGCGGCCTCGGTCTCGGCGTCCGCCATCATCCGCCGGGTCTCCCCTTCGGCCTGGGCGCGGGCGTCCTCCAGCAGGCGCTGGGCGGAGCGCTGGGCCGCCGACAGTTTCTGTTTGCTCTCCGCGGCAGCGGCGTCCTTGCGCCGTTTGGCCTCCGTCTCCGCTTCCGTCACTTTTTGAATGGCTTCTACTGCCATGATTCCACCACCTTTTTTTGCGTTATGCGTATCGGAAAAATTCCCTAGGCTTCTATTTTATGTGATATACCATCAAAATGCAAGCCTTATTTTATTAAACTTTCTTTCGGTTGACATATTTTTCTTTTTTCTTTCACTCAAAACCTCTATTTTTTTGCGGTCCGCCGATTTTTCAGGCTTTTTTCAGTCTTTTTTATGCGTTTCTCCATGATTTCGCTCTTTTTTCCATCATTGCCGCGAAAGAAAAAAAGCCTTTGGTTGCAAAACGCTCCCAAAGGCTCATTTCCTGTTTTCAAGACGCCGGACCTTCCAGCACCGCCCGGCTGCCCTCTGCAGTTCCCTCCAGCGCGGGGACCACGGCCACCAGCCGCTGTTCCGGACGGGAGAGGCCCAGTCCGGCCAGCAGTTCCGCCGGCGTAGGCTCCAGGCCGTCCTCCGCCAGCCAGAGCCGCTCCACATTGGACTCCAGAACAGTGCCAGTCAGGCCGCTGCGCTCCGACCCCAGCGCCTCCCGGTCCGTCTCCAGGGACAGGACCGTGCCGTAGGGGGCCAGCGTCTCCCTGACCTGGCCCAGGAAGGAGGCCGTCCCGTCCTCATACCCGCCGCCGGCGAAGGAGCCGCCGGAGGAGATGGCCTCCAGATCGCCCCGGCAGGGGAAGCTGGCGCATACCAGCACGATCTCGTCAAAGCCCAGCTGAGCCAGTTCTCCGCACAGGCCCGCCAGATACTCCCGCGCATCCCGGCTGTCCGGATTCAGCCAGCGCAGGCCCAGTTCGTCCCGCCAGTTTCCGTAGCTGGCCCGGAGGGCCACGTCGTTGCGCTGGTAGGGGAGGGTATTGTCCCGGAAGCAGTATACCCGGGCCACTGTGTAGACCTCCCCCTGGTTCCAGGTCCGCAGGGCCTCGTTGACCGCCTCGGTCCCCATGGGCACCGAGGACTGGACCGCCAGGGCCTGGCCGGTGCGCCAGGCCAGATGGCCCTCCCGGTCCTTCATCTCCAGGACCAGGCCGTTGGCGCCGGCCGCCTCCAGCCGCTGGGCCGCCGTGCCGTCCACTACCGCCGACACCGGCAGCTGCACCGCCGCCAGAGCGTCCTCCTCCGCCTGGGGGGCGGACGTGGACTGCTCCCCCTGCTCCTGGGCGTCGGGCTCCCGGGGACGGACCACCACGCTCACGTCGCCCAGCTCGGAGGTGCCCGGGTCGGCCTTTCGGAAGAACGGCAGATCGACCCGCAGGCCGTTGTCTGTAAAGACGAAATAGTCCTGTCCCAAAACCAGGGCTCCCACCGCCAGCACCACCAGGACTGCCAGCACCAGGGCGATGAGCTTCAGCAGCTCATGGGCCGTCCTGCGCCCCCGGTAACCGCTGTAACCGTATCTGGATCGACGCATACCTCTGCCTCCTTCTTCGCCGGGTCAAACCTTTCTGATAGGATATGTTGCGTTTGAGCCCCGTTTTCAAACCGGGGAATGGGAAAAATTCTCAGATCACGAAGCCGCCGTCCACCCCCAGCACCTGCCCGGTGATGAAGGAGGACGCCTCCGAGGCCAGAAACACCATGGCCCGGGCCGCCTCCTCCGGGGTGCCGATGCGGCCCAGGGGGGTCTCCTCCCCCAGGGCGTCCAGGTCCGCCCGGGACAGGTGTCCGTTCATCTCGGTATCGATGACCCCGGGGGCCACGCAGTTTACCCGGATGTGGGAGGGGCCCAGTTCCTTGGCCAGGGCCCGGGTCAGCCCGATGACTCCCGCCTTGGCGGCGGAGTAGGCCGCCTCGCAGGAGCCCCCGGTCACCCCCCACATGGAGGACACGGTGACAATGGCCCCCCGCTGCCGGCGGACAAAGCCGGGGTAGGCCGCCCGAATGGTGTAAAACACCCCGTCCAGGTCCACCCCCATCACCTGCCGCCACTGTTGGTCGGTGGTGTCGGTGAGCAGCTGCTGGGGCAGGGCCACGCCCGCGCAGCACACCAGGGCGTCCAGCGGCCCCATGGCCTCAGCCGCCTCCACCAGGGCGGCCGCCTGGACCGGGTCGGACACGTCCCCCTCCAGGGCCACCGCCTCGATCCCGGCGGAGGCCAGCTCCGCCGCCAGGGCCAGGGCCCTGTCCCGGCTGTGGCAGTAGTTCAGGGCCACCCTCCAGCCCTGGGCCCCAAACTCCCGGGCCGCGGCCGCTCCGATCCCCCGGGAGGCCCCGGTGATCAGTACATTTTTCCCCATAACGGCGCACTCCTTTCCCCGTCGGATCAGCCGAACACGCCCTGGACCAGCACCATATACAGCACCGTGGCCCCGAAGATGGACAGCAGGTCGTTGCCCTTCCAGAGGTGGAGGGCCACCGCCGCTCCCCCCGCCAGCAGGCTGGGCGCCCAGCCCGCCGGGGAGGCGAAGGTGATCCCCTTCAGGCAGTAGACGATGAGCATGGCGATAATGGCCGGGGGCAGCACCTGGCCCAGGTAGAGGACCAGCTTGGGCGGGTGGTCCCCCCGGTCAAAGAGCAGAAAGGGCAGCGCCCGGGTGAGAAAGGTGACCACCGCCATGACGGCGATGGACGCGATGGCTTGTCCTGTGGTCAGTGTCATGTCCCCGCCTCCTGTTTCGTTTTTCCGGTCCGGTGCTCCTCCAGCCTGGGCCGCATCAGAGTCAGCACCAGCACGATGATGCCCAGGGCGGGGAGCAGCATGTCCTCCGCCCCCACCAGCATCAGGCTGGCCAGGGTGGCGGCGGCGCCCAGCAGGGCGGGCAGGTGGCTGCCCGCCGCCTTCCACTGGCCCACGGCGATGACCAGGAACAGAGCGGTCATGGCGAAGTCCACTCCCGTGGTGTCAAAGCCCAGAGCGGCCCCGGCCAGGGAGCCGATGACAGACCCCAAAATCCAGTAGCTGTGGTCCAGCAGGGCCACGCAGAAGTAGAAGTCGTGCTCCTCCACCCCCTCCGGGGGCCGGGCGGAGCTGAGCAGCGCATAGGTCTCGTCGGTGAGGGAAAACATCATATAGAGCTTCCGCGCCCCCATGCCCCGGAATTTCTCCAGCATGGACAGGCCGTAGACCAGGTGCCGGAAGTTGATCATCAGGGTCAGGAACGCCACCTGGGGCAGGGAGGCCCCCGTGGCCAGGAGGGACACCCCCAGGTACTGGCCGGACCCGGCGTAGATGGTCAGGCTCATAAAGAAGGCCCACACCACCCCGTAGCCCGCCGACTGCAGCATCAGGCCAAAGGCCATCCCAATGGCCAGATACCCCATCAGCACCGGCACCGTTACCGGGAAGGCCGCGGCCAAGGTCTTACGATCCATAGCGCGATTCCACCTCATTGTGAATAGTTCCCTGTCATTGTACCCGTTTTTTCTCCGGCGCGCAACCCCCTGCCCCGTTCCTTTTCCGCCGGTGTTAAGAAAGGGTAAATGTTCACACTTTTCGCCTTGATTTTTCTTTTTCTTACCCTATAATAATGTCTACTGAATCAACCGCTCTGCGGTTTATTCGCGCGGCAGGGGCCGCGTGCTGACTTTTGGCTTCATTGGAGGAGGCAATGATTTGAACACCCTGTTATTCATCTATAATCCCACAGCCGGAAAGGGGCAGGTCTCCGAGGGCCTGTCCCCCATTCTGGACGTGTTCACCAAGGCCGGCTGGCTGGTCACCACCTACCCCACCCAGGGCCGGGGAGACGCCATTCGGGCCGCCCGGGAGCTGGGGCCCCGCTTCGACCGGGTGGTCTGCGCCGGAGGCGACGGGACCCTCAGCGAAACGGTCACCGGCCTCATGGCCCTGGAGGATCCCCCGCTGCTGGGCTATATCCCCTTCGGCTCCACCAACGACTGCGCCACCACCCTGGACCTGCCCAAGGTGCCCGTCCAGGCCGCCGCCATCGCCGCCGGCGAGGGGGTCCCCCGCCCCAGCGACATCGGCAAGCTCAACGGCCAGCCCTTCGTCTATGTAGCCGCCTTCGGCGCCTTCACCCAGGTGTCCTACGACACCCCCCAGAACCTGAAAAACACCTTCGGCCACCTGGCCTACATTATGGAGGGGATCGCCTCCCTGCCCACCATCACCCCCTACCACCTGAAGGTGGAGTATGACGGCCATGTGCTGGAGGACGACTTCTATTTCGGCATGGTGAGCAACGCCTTCTCCATCGGGGGCATCCGCCTGCCCAAAACCGAGCATGTGGTGCTGGATGACGGCCTGTTTGAGGTGGACCTGATCAAAAAGCCCGTCAGCATCGCCGACGTGGCCAACGGCTTCCAGACCCTGCGGGACCAGGGGCCCATGAGCGGCGGAGCCCGGGTCCATTTCCAGGCCTCCCACCTGATTTTCTCCTGTGACAAGCCCATCCCCTGGACCATCGACGGGGAGTACGGCGGCAACCTGCCCGTCAACGAGGTATTCAACTGCAGCAAGGCCCTGACCATCATCCGGGGCAGCTGACCCAGACAAAACGGCCCCTGCCAGCGGAAAGCTGACAGGGGCCGTCGGTTTTATCTCACAAGCCACTGGAACAGGATGCACAGGGTAGGCAGCGTCAGGGCGCACAACAGGGTGGACAGGGCGTTCACCGAGGACACCACCCACTTGTCCCTGCTGTCGTACAGCTGGGCCAGCTGCACCACGATGGAGGCGGAGGGGCCGCTGGCGCACAGCAGCATCACCGTCAGCACCGCGGCGGAATTGCCGCCCCTCCACACCAGGTGAAATCCCAGCAGCAGCACCATGGACAGGGCGGGACACAGGAGCAGCCGGATCCCCACGGTCCGCCACACCGCCCGGGAGCGCAGGACCTCCTTCAGGTCCATCTGGGACAGCAGGATGCCCACCAGCAGCATGGACAAGGGCCCGATGCAGGCCGCCAGGGAGGACACCGCCGTGCCCAGCGCGCCGGGCAGCCGCACCCGCAGGAAAAACAGGGCCGTCCCCAGGCAGATGCTCAAAATGGCGGGGTTGGTCATCACATTTTTCACCGTCAGCGGTTTGCTTCCCCCCATGAGCCGCTGGCCGTGGGTCCAGGTGAGCAGGTTCTGGACGATCAGGTAGGAGCAGATGTAGATCACATAGTCGCTGCCCAGGGCGCCCTGGACCAGGGGAATGATCAGATTGCCCGAGTTGCTGTAGATCACCGAGGCCCGCTCCCCGGGCGTCATGGGCCGTTTTCCCCGCTTCATCACCACCTCGTCGATGACCAGATAGAGCAGGTGGATCAGCGCGGCGGCCACCATGCACACCATCAGCCCCGTCAGCTTCTCCATCTCGAACTCAGTGCGGAAGGCGTCCACCAGCGAGCACGGCACCACCACATAGACACAGGCCTTGGACAGCCCCCGGCCCTCCTCGTCGGTGAGCACCCCGGCCTTCCCCGCCAGAAAGCCGGCCAGCGCCATCAGCACCATGGCCATGATCTGCTTCACGAGCAACCACGTCATTTCCCCATTTCCCCTTTATGATCCAACTATTTGAACAGGCCGGTCCCGTTTCCTTCCGCGCCCCGGCGGGCCGGCGGAAGCGGACCCGGTCCCAATTGTAAAGTCAACCCCGCGCGCCGCACCGGGCCTCTGTCCGGGCGGCAGACCGCCCCGCCGCCTTTCCAACCATTCGACCCCATGGGCGCTGTCCCTCATTTTAAAAATATCCGCCGTCCCCGTCAAGGGAGGCGGACTCTTTTTGTAGGGCGCAACAAAAAATGCCGCCGCGAAAGCCTTCGCGGCGGCGTTTTTCCTCATTCTTCCTCCAGGACCTGGCTCAGGTCCACCTCCTGGGCGTCGCTCCAAAGCCGCTCCAGGTCGTAAAACTTCCGGGCCTCCTCAGTGAACACATGGACCACCACGCTGGAAAAGTCCATCAGCAGCCAGGTGCCGTCCCGGTGTCCCTCGATGTGGTGGGCCTGCTCCCCGCGCTTCTCCATGGCCTCCTCGCAGGCGTCGGACATGGCCTTGACCTGGGTGCTGGAGGTGGCGGTACACAGGACGAAGTAGTCCGCCAGGGTGGTCAGCTCCTCCGTCTTCAGCACCTTGATATTCTGTCCCTTTTTGCTGTCCAGGGCCTTGGCCAGCTGGACCGCCATTTCATAAGAAGTCAAATTTGCAATCTCCTTTCCAGTATGGGTTCACGCCGCCCCGGCTTCGCCACCGGCGTTTTCGATAATGTCCTGGGATCTTCCGCTGTTGGGGTCAGGCAGCACCTGGCCGGGGTCGATGGCTCCCGGCTCTCCCCCGGTCTGGGCGGCGCCGCCCTCCTGGCCCGGCTCCTCTCCGCCGCCCTCTCCGGTCTGGCCGCCGTCAGGGGGAAGCGGCTCCCCTTCGGAACCTTCGGGAGGCGTAGTCTCCTCCCCTCCCTGGGCGCCTCCGGGCTCCTCCGGAAGCTCCTGGCCGCCCTCCGGATCTTCCGGCTCCTCCGGCTGTTCCACAGGCTCCTCCGGCTGCTCCTTTTCCCCCGAGGAGGTGCTGGGCTTGGAGGAGGCCTGGACCTGGCCCATCTTTTCGTCGGCCAGGACGCCGTTGGTCACGCCGAAGGTGCCGTCGCTCTTCCGGTACAGCAGCTGCAGGTCACTGGCCTGGATCTCCTCGTAGTAGGGGTTCATGGTGCCGTTGAGGATCTCCAGCAGCTCCGTCTCGTCCAGGGTGATCATGGCGGCTCCCCGGTAGGTAAAGGAGGCGCCGATGGGCGCCGTGACAAAGGACACATCCTCATCCGGGTCCATGCCGTAGGCCAGCTCCGCGAAGGCCAGGATGTTGCCCACCGTCAGGTCGGTGGTCACGTTCTTGGTAAAGACCTCCGCCAGGGCCGGGACCTTCAGGAAGGTGGCGGGCTGGAGGCACTTCTTGGCCACCGCCTTCAAAAAGTCCTGCTGGATCGCCAGCCGGCCCACGTCGCCGTTGGAGTGGCTGCCGTCGTTGTTCTTCCGGTGGCGGATGACCTGCATGGCGTCGTCGCCGCTGAGCACCCGCAGCCCCGCCTTCTGGTGGATGTGCAGGTCCTGGTAGGGGTCGTCATAGTCCATGTCGAAGGGGACCTCAAACTCCACGCCCCCCAGGGCGTCCACCAGCTCGCCAATGGCCTCCCACTCCACGATCACATAGAAATTGGGGGTGATGCCCGTCAGGTTGGCCACCTCTTGTTTCAGGGCCGCGATCCCCTTCTCCACCTGGGTCTCCTTGTCCTTGCCCTTGTTATAATTGAACACCGCGTTGAGTCGCTTGCTGGTGGTGCTCACGTTGACCATGGTGTCCCGGGGCAGGTTCAGGCCGTGAATGGTCTTCTCGTTGGTGTCGTAGGTGAGCAGCAGCATGGTGTCGGTGTTGCCGCCCCCCGCCGTGTCCCGGCCCACCAGCAAGAAGGTGTAGACTCCCTCCCGCTGTCCCCGGGCCACGTCGGGCTCGGAGGCGTCCTCAAAGGAGACGCTGCCGTCGGCGCTGATCTGTCCGTCGTTCAGGCCGGGCAGGTCAGGCACCCTGATCCAGGCCCGCAGGGAGAAAAATCCCACGATAATGACCAGGGAGATGATGACGGCCGCCTGGAGCAGCCGGTAGCGGACCCGCTGTCCCCTGGTCAGTCCGGCCACCCAGGCCCTGTACTGGGCCCAGTACCCAGCCAGCGCCCCAGGCTGTCCGCCCGCCTCCCGTTTTCCTTTTCTGTGTCTCTGTTCGCTCATGTCTCTTTATCCCTCTGTCAGCCTCACCCCGTGACTGAGCAGCCAGTCCCGGGCCATCAAAGTTTTTCTGTGAATGGGCAGCTTCCGGTCCTCCATCTCCTGGATAGTGGTCTCCACGCCCAGCAGCAGGGCCTGGTCCAGGTCCCGGTAGGCCAGCTCCCGCAGGCGCTCCACCCCGTCGAAATCCCGGTTGGGCTCTATGTAGTCGGCCAGATAGAGGATCTTCTCCAGGGTGGTCATGTCCTCCTTGGCGGTGGTGTGCCAGAAGATGGCGCTGTATACCTCATCAGGTTCCCCAAAAACCGCCCGGGCGATACACGCCCCGGTCTTGGAGTGGAGGAGCTTTACCGCCCGCTGTTCCAGTTCATCCAGCTCCACCCCGTACTGCCGGCACAGGGCCAGCTGGTCCTCCAGCTCCAGATATTTGGTGCAGTCGTGGAGGATGCCCGCCCGGCGGGCCATGGTCTCGTCAGCCCCCCAGCGCTTGGCCAGGCGCACCGCCTCCTCCTCCGTGCCCCGGATGTGGGGCACCCGCTTCTGCCGCACCATGGAGTAGGAGCAGGCCCGCAGCTCGGGCAGGTCCAGGTGCTTCAGGTCGGCGTGGGTGCCGTACAGGCCGTTCATCAGGATGTGGCCGTAGACGGCGGGCAGCAGGTATTCGCCTCCCCCGCCCCGGGCCAGCGCCTCCCGCAGCTGGGTGGAGGAGACCTCCACCAGCCCCTCCAGGGCCATGACCTCCACCTTGGCCCCGTAGGTCCGCTCCAGATATTCCCGCTGGGGCGCGAACCGCGCCGCGGTATCCTCCGCCGCCCGGTCGAAGGCGCACACCGAGGCCAGCTTCAGGATCTTCTCCGGCTCATGCCACTGGTGGAGGGAGAGGAACATGTCGGTCCCCATGAGCAGCCACAGCTCGGCCTCCGGGTACCGGTCACGGAGGACCGCCAGGGTGTCGGAGGTGTAGCTTTTTCCCTCCCGCTCCAGCTCCATGGGGGAGACCTCCACCACCTGGGGCAGCCCCATGGCGTCGGCCATCTTCTCCACCATAGCCAGCCGGTCAGCCCCCGGGGGCGTCCCCTGGGGAAGCGCCTTGTGGGGCGGGATGGCCGCCGGAATGAGCAGCAGCTTATCTAGGCCCAGCTTTTCCACCGCCGTCCTGGCCGCCGCCATGTGCCCCAGATGGGGCGGATTAAAGGTCCCGCCGTAGATCCCGATTTTCATGCTGGCACCACCTTTTTGTTTGATCAGTTCAAAATGATAAATTTAAGTTTGCAGGACAGACGTCCGCGTTCTGTATGACTGGCTGGCGCGGGTTGCTGTAGAGGTAAGCTGCACGCGAGGAAGCGAATCAGCGCCATCCAGGACCACGCCGCAGAACTCGGACGCTCAGGCGCCGGGATTCAGCGGCTGTTCGAATTCAAGTTCGTTCCACCCAGGGCCGAAGGCCCGGAAGGCGGAGCAGCAAAACCAGGGGATGGGCGCCGGATGAAACTGCAGCTTGTCAGGGGAACACTCCCGTAAAACAGGGGTCCGGGGAAAGGAGGCATGAAAGCGCGGAAAAATTTCCAGCGGGAGAAATTTTTCGCGCTTTCTTTGGCCGACGTCCCCGGCGGCGTTTTGGTTCCTTTGCCGCCGCGGGCAAAGGAACTCGCCCCGCAGGGCGAAACATCCTGCCCCCTTACTACGGCGGCCCCAAGGGGCCGCCCTACCTAAGCGCAGAATAACGGCCGTTAGAGCAGTACGTCCGTCAAAGGCAAGGGCAGAGCCCTTGCCCTACATCACATGGGTTTCCGGTTGCGCGGGCGGCGGAACTGCAATTTACTTCTCTTTCTTCTTATCCGCCGCCAGGACGATCTTATCCTTTTTGTCCTTATTATGGCTTTGACGGTACAAAACGAATTTTGTTCCGATGACCTGGACCACCTCGCTGCGGGTGAGGGGGGCCAGGGCCTCGGCGGCCTCCCGGGGGGAGAGCATGGAGTTCTCCAGCACCCGGCCCTTGATGAGCTCCCGGGCCTCCAGGGCGTCGTTGGCCTGCTTCACCAGGTTGTCCCCGATGCCGTCCTTGCCCACGATCAGAATGGTGTCGATATTGTTGGCCAGGCCCCGCAGCTGAGCCCGCTGTTTGCTTGTCAGTTCCATATCCTCCGGCGGGGGCAAGCCCCCGCCCTACCTCCTATCTTATATCCGGCGGTGGGAGCCGTATTACTTCAGATATTCTTCCAGCTTGACCTTGAACGCCTCCAGGGCCTTGCCCCGGTGGGAGACGGCGTTTTTCTCCTCCGCCGTCAGCTGGGCGAAGGTCTTTTTCAGGGACGGCACGAAAAACACCGGGTCGTAGCCGAAGCCGCCCTCCCCCATGGGGGCGAAGGCGATGGTGCCGGGGCACTCCCCCCGGGCGGAGATCACATCGCCGTTGGGGAAGCAGCAGGTAATGACGGAGACGAACTTGGCGGTCCGGGGCATCTGCCCCCGCATGTTCTCCAGCAGCAGCTTGTACCGGCCGGTGTCGTCCAGGTCCCCGCCGCCGTACCGGGCGGAGTACACCCCGGGGGCGCCGTTCAGGGCGTCCACACACAGGCCGGAGTCGTCGGCGATGGCGGGCAGGCCGCTGGCCTCCATGACGGCCCTGGCCTTGAGCAGGGAGTTTTCCTCGAAGGTGGTCCCGGTCTCCTCCACCTCCACGTCCACCCCGGCCTCCGCCTCGGAACAGACTTCAATGCCCAGCTGGGAGAGAATATCGTTGAGTTCCGCCAGCTTCTTTTTGTTCTTGCTGGCCAGCACCAGTTTCATGGTTCTTCCTCCTTACAGGTCGACGCCCAGCACGTCCCGCTGGACCTTCTGGAGTTCTTCGATGCCCTTCCGGCACAGGCGGACCAGCTCCTGCTGCTCCTCCAGGGTGAAGGGCCGCTCCTCGCCGGTGCCCTGGATCTCAATGAGCCGGCCCTGTCCGTCCATGACGCAGTTCAGGTCCACCATGGCGCTGGAGTCCTCCTCATAGCACAGGTCCAGCAGCGGCCGGTCCTCCACGATGCCGGCGGAGACGGCGGCCACATAGCCGCTGACGGGGTACTCGGCCAGCACTCCGGCCTCCATCATCTTCCGGAAGGCCAGCATCATGGCCACAAAGCCGCCGGTGATGGAGGCGGTGCGGGTGCCGCCGTCCCCCTGGAGCACGTCGCAGTCGATGGTGATGTTCCAGGGGCCCAGCTTCTTCCGGTCCACCACGGACCGCAGGGCCCGGCCGATGAGCCGCTGGATCTCGGCGCTGCGGCCGCTGAGCTTCAGCTTGGAGATGTCCCGGCGGGACCGCTCCCGGTTGGCCCGGGGGAGCATGGAGTACTCGGCGGTGACCCAGCCCTCCCCCTCGGGGACGTGGCGGGGCGGTTTGTCCTCCACGCTGGCGGTGCACAGCACATGGGTGTTGCCGCAGCGGATCAGGCAGGAGCCCTCCGCGAATTTGTTGATGTTGGGGATGATCTCCACGGGCCGCAGCTCGTCAAATTTTCTTCCGTCCATGCGGGACATGATATGACTTCCTCTCTATTTTTCGTATTGTATCACAATTTGCTCATGGAAATGATGGACTGCGTGTAAATTTATGGGGTTATACGCCTAACACGGCAAACATGGGGCGCCTGTCGATCTCCGGCGGGGGCACGCCCCGCCCTGCCGGGCCCGCCATACCGCGGCGGGCACAGGGCTATGTCAGCCGCAACTCCTGACTCAAATAAGGGCCTGGGCGAACTCCTGGGCGTCGAAGGGCTTCAAATCGTCGATGCCCTCGCCCACCCCGGCGTACTTCACGGGGACGCCCAGCTCCTTGGCGATGGCGATGGCGATGCCCCCCTTGGCGGTGCCGTCCAGTTTGGTGAGGACGATGCCGGTGATGCCGGCGGCCTCCTTGAACTGCTTGGCCTGGATGAGGCCGTTCTGGCCGGTGGTGGCGTCCAGCACCAGCAGGGTCTCCCGGGCGCAGCCGGGCAGTTCCCGGTCCACCACCCGGGAGATCTTGTTCAGCTCGTTCATCAGGTTCTGCTTGTTGTGCAGCCGTCCGGCGGTGTCCACCAGCACCACGTCGCTCTTCCGGGCCTTGGCGGCGCTCATGGCGTCAAAAACCACGGCGGCGGGGTCGGCCCCCTCGTGCTGCTTGATGATGTCCACCCCGGCCCGGTCGGCCCAGATGGTGAGCTGCTCGGCGGCGGCGGCCCGGAAGGTGTCGGCGGCGCAGAACAGCACCTTCTTGCCGCTATGCTTCAGCTGGGCGCCGATCTTGCCGATGGTGGTGGTCTTGCCCACCCCGTTCACCCCGATGAACAGCACCACCGAGGGCTTGGTGGACAGGTCCAGCGCCTGGTCCCCGGCGTTCAGGGCCTCGGCCACCACCCGGACCATACAGGAGCGGGCCTCCTCCATGGTCTTGATGCCCTCCTGCCGCACCCGGCGGCGCAGCTCCTCCACCAGCTCCAGGGTCACGTCCATGCCGGTGTCCGCCAGGATCAGGGACTCCTCCAGCTCGTCGTAGAAATCGTCGGTCAGCTCCGAGCCGAAGCTGGCAAAAATATTGATCTTTTTCAGTTTGTCAAAGAAACCCATGTTCTGCTTCCCCTCCTTATTTAACCGATGTCCCGGCCGATGTACAGCTCCTCGGTGGAGTAGAGCTTGCCCTCCTTGGCGGCCAGCTTACAGACGTCCTTCTCCCGGCCGTCCAGGATCACCCGGAGGCGGATGCCCCGCCACCGTTCCGACTGGGTCCTAAAGCTGAACAGCTGCTCCTCCGGCGCCGCCTCCGTCCCCTCCTCCGGGGTACGGATCCGCAGGACCAGGACGGTCTCCCCGTCCCCGTCCTTCTCCTCTGTGGCGGTGACGTCGGCGGGGGAGAAGGTGCGGTCCTGTTCCGGGAGGTAGAGGACATACTCGTCGGTATCAGCGCGGTAGAGCCAGAAGGCGGCTCCCTCCCCGGCCTGTTCCCGGGCGCGGTCCAGCCACTTTTGGACCTCCTCCGCCCGGACCTCCTCCCCGGTGAGCAGGCGCGCGCCGTAGGCGGTGTTTTGGCCGCTTTCGTCCGCCAGCATGGTGTAGCGGCTGGACTCCTCCCGGGGCAGCATGGCGCCCAGCCCGGCAAAGATCACCTTGATGCCGATGAACAGCACCGCGATCAGGGCCAGCAAGCCCAGGATCACCAGGATCTGGTTAGGTTGTTTCTTCTGCGTTTCGCTCAAGGGGCACCTCCCGCGGTCTCCGCGTAGTATTCGTCCTCGTTCCACCGGGCGGGGTTTTGGTCGATGTACCGCCAGATCTCCAAATAGTCCCGCTCATTTCGTATGACATGTTCATAATACCCTCTCTGCCAGATCCGTCCTTGAAAGCGGGGCAGCCTCCCGGATTTTACCGCCTGGATATAAGCATTGGTGGTCATCGTTTTATACCAATCCAAAACTTCCTGTAGGGGCGGCCCCATGTGGCCGCCCGCTTCTTCCCAGGAAACAAACCGCAAAAGCAAATGAATATGGTTGGGCATGACCACATATTTTTCCAGCAACACGCCGGGATATTTATCCGTCAGTTTTTCCAGCCATTCTTCCGCGATCTCCCGCGCGGGATTCGGGCGGCCACATGGGGCCGCCCCTACGGCAAAAGGAAACAGGCATTGTCTTTTCTGCGTGCACACGGTGACAAAATATGCTCCGGGATTACTGTAATCATATCCTCGCAATCGGATCGATTTTCTCTCAGATAACGCCATTTCCAATTCCCCGCACACTCACATCACCGGATATTCAGTTCCTTCTCCACGTCGTTCAGGTTGATGGTCAGCATCCGGCTCACTCCCTGCTCCTGCATGGTGACGCCGTAGAGGACGTCGGCCTCCTCCATGGTGCCCCGGCGGTGGGTGATGACGATGAACTGGGTCTTATCCGCCATGGAGCGCATGTACCGGGCGAAGCGGACCACGTTGTTGTCGTCCAGGGCGGCCTCGATCTCGTCCATGACCACGAAGGGGGTGGGGCGGACCTTCAGAATGGCGAAGTACAGGGCGATGGCCACGAAGGCCTTCTCGCCGCCGGACAGGAGGGTGATGATCTTCAGGGCCTTGCCCGGGGGCTGGACCTTGATCTCGATGCCGCAGTTAAGGATGTCGTTGGGGTCCTCCAGCTCCAGGGTGGCCTTGCCGCCCCCGAACAGCTCCAGGAAGGTCTGGCCGAAGGCCTCGTTGATGGTCTGGAACTCCCGGGCGAAGATGGTCTTCATCTCGCTGGTGATGTTGGCGATGACCTCCTCCAGCTCCTTCTTGGCCCGGTCCACGTCGTCCCGCTGTTCGCTGAGGTAGGTGTACCGCTCGTTGACCCGCTGGAACTCCTCGATGGCCCCCACGTTGACGCTGCCCAGGGCGGAGATGCCCCGCTTCAGCTCGGCGATGCGGCGGCTGGCCTTCTGGACCGACTCGATCTCCACCCGCTGCTGGCGGGCGGCCTCATGGGACAGCTCGTAGTTCTCCCAGAGCTTGTCCAGCAGCTGCTTCTCCTCCATGGAGGAGGAGACCTTTTTCTGCTCCAGCCGGGAGACCTCGCCGCCGATGCGCAGCAGCTCCTCGTTCTTCTCCCGAGCCTCCCGGTCGGCCTGGACCCGCCGGCCCTCCAGTTCCAGCTTCTCCTGGTTCAGCCGGGAAACGGCATCGGCGCGGCCCTGGTTTTCTCCCCGGAGGGCGGCCAGCCGCTCCTCCTTTTCGGCGATCTCCCGGGCGAATCCGGCGTTCTTGGCCTCATAGTCCGCCATGCGGGCCTGACTCTGGTCCCGGTCCCCGGCGATGCTGGCTTTCAGCTCCTCCAGCTCCCGGAGAGCGGACCGGATGGTCTCCCGCTCCGCCTCCAGGGCGGCCAGGGCGGCGTTGACCTCGGCCACCTCCCGGGCGATCCGGGCGGACCGCTCCTGCAGGTCGCTCTGGCCCTTGGCCTTGCCCTCCGCCTCGCTTTTCAGGGCGGCGGCGGCCCCCTCCAGCTCCCGGATGCGGTCCCGGGCCTGCTGGGTGTCCCCCTCGATCTGGGCGGAGCGTCCCTTCAGCTGCTCCAGCTCGGCCTGCTGGCTCTCCCGCTGGCGCTCCAGGTCCGCCTCCACGCTTTTACAGTGGGACAGCAGGGCCTCCGCCTTCAAAATGGCGTCCTCCCACTGGCGCAGCTGGCCCTGGGCGGTCTCCAGCTCATAGGCGGCGGCGGTGGACTCCCGCTCCGCCTCGGCCAGGGCCCGGGAGGCCTCCGCCCCCTGGGCCTGGACGCCCAGGATCTGCTGGTTCAGCCGCTCCAGCTCGTTGGCCCGGCTGAGGATGCCCGCGCTGCGGCTGGCGGAGCCGCCGGTCATGGAGCCGCCGGGGTTGAGCACCTGGCCGTCCAGGGTGACGATGCGGAACTTATAGCCGTATTTCCGGGCGGCGGCGATGGCGACGTCCAGGTTCTCCATGACGGCCACCCGGCCCAGCAGGTTGGAAAAGACATTCTGATACTTGGGGTCGAAGGAGATGAGCCGGTCCCCGATCCCCACAAAGCCGGGTTCCCGGGACAGGCTCTGCGCCTCTCTCAATTCCCCCGGCCGGATGGAGCTGATGGGCAAAATGGTGGCCCGGCCCCCGTCCCGGCGCTTCAGGTAGTGGATAACGGCCTTGCCGTCCTCCTCCCGGTCCACCACAATATTCTGCATGGCGCCCCCCAGGGCGGTCTCGATGGCCACGGTGTACTGGTCGGGCACCTTCAGCAGGTCGGCCACCGGGCCGTGGATATTGCGCAGCGTCCCCCGCTGGGCCTCCCCCATGACCAGCTTGACGGCCTTGGAGTAGCCCTCATGGACCTTCTCCATCTCGGAGAGCAGCTTGATCCGGGAGGCCAGGGCGTTCTCCTCCATCTGGAGCTTCACCCGGCGGTCCTTCAGCTGCTCCGCCTTCTTCCGGCGGGACTCAGCCCGCAGGGTGTATCCGTTGATGACGTTTTGGGCGGCGTCCCGCTCCTCCACGGCGCCGTTATACTGCTTTCTGGCGGCCCGGGTCCCGCTTTTGGCCTCCTCCAGCCGCTCCTCCAGCTCCCGGGCCTCCCGGCGGACGGTCTCGTCCCGGTCCAGCACCTCCTGGGCGGCGGCGGCCAGGGCGGACAGCAGGGCCTTGGCCTCGGCGGCGTCGGCGGTGCTCAGATCCTCCCGCTGCCGCAGCGCCTCCAGCTCCCGGGCCAGGGTCCCGGCGGAGCGGGCGGCCTCCTCGGCCTCGCCGCTCTTGGCGGTCAGCTCCTCCCGGCGCTCCCGGAGCTGGTCCTCGATCTGGGCCAGCCGCTCCTTCCGCTGGCCGATCTGGGCGGCCAGGGAGCCCTCCCGGCCCTCCTGCTGCTCCAGGTCGCTTTTCAGCCTCTGGGCCGACTCCTGGTTGTGCTGGATGCTGCTTTTCAGTACGGCCACCGCCGACTCCAGCTCCTTGACGTCCGCCTCCCGGCTCTGCATCTCGAAGCGGAGCCGGTCGATCTCCACGTCCTTCTCCCGCATCTCCCCGGAGCACTGCTCGGCGGCGGCGTAGGCCTTCTCCTGGGCGGTCTTGGCCTCGGTCTGCTGGCGGACGGCCTCCTGGTAGTCGGCCTCCACCTTAATGGAGTTGGCCCGGATGCGCTCCAGGGTGTCCAGCCAGACGGAGATCTCCAGGCCCCGCAGCTCGTCCCGGAGGACCAGGTACTTCTTGGCCTTCTCGCTCTGCGCCCGCAGAGGCTCCACCTGGAGCTCCAGCTCGGCGATCTTGTCGTTGATGCGCACCAGGTTCTCGTCGGTGCGCTCCAGCTTCCGCTCAGCCTCCTCCTTCCGGTGGCGGTAGCGGGAGATGCCCGCCGCCTCCTCAAAGACCTCCCGGCGGTCGGAGGACTTGACGGACAGGATCTCGTCGATCTTGCCCTGCCCGATGATGGAGTAGCCCTCCCGGCCCAGGCCGGTATCCATAAACAGCTCGTTCACGTCCTTCAGCCGGACGGAGCGGCGGTTGATATAGTATTCGCTCTCCCCGGAGCGGTAGTACCGCCGGGTGACCATCACCTCGGACTCCTCCATGTCGAAGATGTGGGAGGTGTTGTCCAGCACCAGGGACACCTCGGCGTACCCCGTCTGCTTCCGCTTGGCGGTGCCGCCGAAGATCACGTCCTCCATCTTGCCCCCCCGGAGGGCCCGGGTGGACTGTTCCCCCATGACCCAGCGGATGGCGTCGGAGATATTGGATTTGCCGGACCCGTTGGGACCCACGATGGCGGTGATGTCCTCGCCGAAGGTGAGCACTGTCTTGTCCGGAAACGACTTGAAGCCTTGAATTTCCAATGCCCGCAGGTACATAAACGCCCCTCTTTCCTTTGAACAGTTTTAACATTCCCTCATCTCAAGGGGGTCGAGGTCCCTGACGTCTATGCAACCTCGCGTCTGCCTGTAACAGTCTGCCGGCCCGGCGGTGCGTCCCCGGCTTTCGGTGCCGCTGCCCAATTTGATCTCTCCGGCCGGAAAAAGAAATCTGACATAGCAGTTTATTGTACCATGTCAGATGCCGTTTTTCAAGATTTTATCCTCGTTGTACGGGAAGGAGGCGCGGACAGCTTTCCCCTGTCCGCGCCTCCTTTTTCCAGGCGTTATTTCATATGGCAGCTTTTGCAGCTGGAACAGTTTCCGCCGCAGCAGCCGCCCTTCTTGTGCTCCTTCCACAGGGAGCGGACCGCCAGGACCACCACAGCGGCCAGGACCGCGATCACGATCAGGTTTCCAAGGATAGCGGGCATTGTCACAGGCTCCTTTCCATCACCTCGCGGCGGCAGCAGCCACGGAGGTCAGATGACGGGTGTCCCTGCCGGGCTGGTAGCCCTTGCGGAACAGCAGGTAGAGGATCGCTGCCACCAGCGCCGCGGCCACCCCGGTGCCGAGGCCGAAGGCCACCTCGCCGGTCACCAGGCCGCCGATCTGATAGACGATCAGCGCCACCACATAGGCCCACAGGCACATGTAGCCGATGGCGCCCAGGGTCCACTTCACGTTGTTCATCTCCCGCTTGATGGCGCCCATGGCGGCGAAGCAGGGGGCGCACAGCAGGTTGAAGATCATGAAGCTGTAGGCGGAGATGGCGGTGTAGTCCGCGGCCACCAGGGACCAGATCTCGTCGCCCGCCTCGCTGAGCTCCCCGTTGAAGTGGTACAGGATGCCGAAGGTGTTGACCACTTCCTCCTTGGCCACCAGTCCGGTGATGGTAGCCACCGTGGCCCGCCAGTTGCCGAAGCCCAGGGGCGCGAAGAGGAAGCACAGGGCGCTGCCGATGGCGGCCAGCAGGGAGTTGTCCTGCTCCTCCACCATGCCGAAGGCGCCGCCCTCGAAGCCGAAGCCCTGGAGGAACCAGATGACGATGGAGCTCAGCAGGATGATGGTGCCGGCCCGCTTGATGAAGGACCATCCCCGCTCCCAGGTGGCCCGCAGGACGTTGTTGGCGGAGGGCACATGGTAGGCGGGCAGCTCCATGACGAAGGGGGCGGGTTCTCCGGCGAAGGCCTTGAACTTTTTCAGCATGATGCCGGAGAGGATGACGGAGGCCACGCCAATGAAGTAGCAGGAGGTGGCCACCCAGGCGGAGCCGCCGAAGATGGCGCCGGCGATCAGGCCGATGATGGGCAGCTTGGCGCCGCAGGGGATGAAGCAGGTGGTCATGACGGTCATCTTCCGGTCCCGGTCCTGCTCGATGGTACGGGAGGCCATGACGCCGGGGACGCCGCAGCCGGTGGCCACCAGCATGGGGATGAAGCTCTTGCCGGACAGGCCGAAGCGGCGGAAGATCCGGTCCATGATGAAGGCCACCCGGGCCATGTAGCCGATGTCCTCCACAATGGCCAGCAGGAAGAACAGCACCAGCATCTGGGGTACAAAGCCCAGCACCGCGCCTACGCCGGCCACGATGCCGTCCTGGATCAGGCTGTACAGCACGCCGTCCTCGGCAACGTTCAAAGCCGCCAGGATGCCGTCCACGGCGCCGGGAACGATCTCGCCAAACAGCACGTCGTTGGCCCAGTCGGTGGCCATGGTGCCGATGGAGACGGGCCAGCCGCCCATGGCGACGGCGTAGATACAGAACATGACCGCCGCGAAGATGGGTAGCGCCAGGACGCGGTTGGTGACGATCTGGTCGATCTTGTCGGAGGTGGACAGGCTGCCCTTGGCGGCCTTCTTCTTCACCGCCTTGGTGACCACGCTGTTGATGTAGGCATAGCGCTGGTTGGTGATGATGCTCTCGGCGTCATCGTCCAATTCCCGCTCGCAGTCGGCGATGTGCTCCTCCAGGTGCGCGGCCAGCTCAGCCTCCAGCTTCAGGTCCTCCAGCACCTTCTCATCCCGCTCAAAGAGCTTGATGGCGTACCAGCGGAGGTAGCTCTCCTCCACCGTGCCCTGAATGGACTCCTCGATGTGGGCCAGGGCGTGTTCCACGCTGCCGGTGAACACGTGGGGCAGTTCCGCCGTCTTGTGGTTCTGGGCCAGGGCCACCGCCTTCTCCGCGGCCTCCAGGCCTCCCTCGCCCTTCAGGGCGCTCATCTCCACCACCTCACAGCCCAGGGCCGCACCCAGCTTGTTGAGGTCGATGGCGTCGCCGTTCTTTCGGACCAGGTCGATCATATTCACCGCCACCACCACGGGCAGGCCCAGCTCGATGAGCTGGGTGGTGAGGTACAGGTTCCGCTCGATGTTGGTGCCGTCCACGATGTTCAGGATGACGTCGGGCTTTTCCTTCACCAGATAGTTCCGGGCCACCACTTCCTCCAGGGTGTAGGGGGACAGGGAGTAAATGCCGGGCAGGTCCTGGATGATAACATCCTTGTGGCCCTTCAGCTTGCCCTCCTTCTTTTCCACCGTGACGCCGGGCCAGTTGCCCACGTACTGGTTGGAGCCGGTCAGGGCATTGAACAGGGTGGTCTTGCCGCAGTTCGGGTTGCCCGCCAGCGCGATCTTGATCTCCATAGCGCTCTCCTTTCAAAATGTTAGCAATTGCTAACTTATCTTCTGAGATATAGGCGGCCGCTCGCCGCCTTGGGTTTACTGGACTTCGATCATCTCCGCGTCCGCCTTGCGGACAGACAGCTCATAGCCCCGGACATTCAGCTCCATGGGGTCGCCCAAGGGGGCCACCTTGCGGACGAAGATCTCCACGCCCTTGGTGATGCCCATGTCCATGATGCGGCGCTTCACAGGGCCTTCGCCGTGGAGCTTTACCACGGTGACGGTCTCGCCCACCTTTACCTCTTTCAGTGTTTTCATACTCGCGCTCCTCCTCTGATACAAAAATAGCGTATGTGCCCACGCGCCAAACCCCGATTCGCGGGGCAGGGCGTTGTCTCAGATCATAATACGGTTGGCCATGGTGCTGTCCAGCGCCACCCGGCTGTCCTTCACCTGCAGGATCAGGTTGCCGGCGATCTCGCTGACCACCGTCACGTCGCTGTCCACCACAAAGCCCAGCTCCGCCAGGTGCTGGCGCACCTCGTCCCTCCCGGTGATCTTGCGGATGGTGACCGTCTCTCCCCTTTTTGCCATCGTCAGCGGCATCATACCATCGCTCCCTTCCAAAGTTAGCCAAATCTAACTCTCCTGCGAAAAATTTAGGTTAGCTATTTCTAACCCTTAAACCGGCTACAGTTTACCACCGCTAACCACCGGTGTCAAGAGCGGTTTTCAGAAAATTTTCCAGTTCCCTCCCTTTTCGTTCACCCGTGGGGAAACACCCGCCCCCAGGACATTCCGCTTTATGAATTTTCACGAAGCCGAGCGCATCCCGGAAAAAGCGGACCCGCGGCGTTTCAAACACCGCGGGTCCCAGGCTGTCGAAAAAGCCTTTTCGACAGCCTGAGCAAATTTGAAAACATTAAAAATGTTTCCAAATTTGTACTGATTGAAAAGAAAGGGAACCCTGACGGTTCCCTTTCAAACTATCCTTCCCTCCGAACCCTTGAAGAATCAGGGTTTATCGACAAGCTGAGACCCGCGGCGTTTCACACGCCGCGGGTCCCCCCATTACCGGATCAGGCCGTATTTCACTTTCAACCGGTCCATCTTTTCCAGCATAGGCTCCGCCGCGAACCAGAGGAACAGGGCGGTGGCCGCCGCCTGGATACAGTCCACCGGAAAGCCGGAGATATAATAGGCCAGAATGATCTTCCCGTTGAGTTCCCCCGCCCACAGGAGAGCGGAGGCGGGATTCATGATCCCCCCGTAGACCAGCACCGCCGCCAGGGCGCCGAAGACACACAGGGACCCTCTGGAGCGGCGCAGCCAGCCCCTGCGGAACAGCACCCCGGCCAGAAAGCCGATGATGCCCATGGCGAACATCTGCCAGGGTGTCCACGGCCCCTGTCCGAACAGGACATTGGAGGCCAGCATGGTCATCGCCCCCACCAGGAACCCCGTCTCGCCGCCGAAGGCCACGCCGGCGATGATGGTCAGGGCGATCACCGGCTTGAACTGGGGCAGCATGAAAAACGCCGCTCTGCCCGCCACACCCATGGCACAGAGCACCGCGATGACCACCAGCTCCCGGGCCTGGGGCTTCCGGTGTTCAAAGACCAGGAAGAAGGGGAGCATGCACTCCAGCAGGATGAGCAGGGAGATGAAGTAATATTTTCTCCCCCCCAGGTAGGTTTCGCCCACAAACAGGGTCAGGGGGATCAGCAGCAGGATCAGCACCGCCGCCGCCATGGTGCGCTTGGAGAGGGCGCGTTTTTCCGCCGGCTTGAGGGCCAAGTACGCTGGGGGACGGCTCCGGCGGGAGACGGACAGGGCGAAGACCAACAGGGACAGAAGCATCCCGCCGTACAGCCGGAGCTGTCCGCCGGCTAGGGCGGTAGCGCCCTCCGGGGCGATCAGGGCCGTCAGATCGGTGACCCCCAGGATATGGAGAAACAGGGCGGCGGTGACGAGGCCGGACGCGGCCGCCAGGAGCTTCCGCCACCGGGGAAGGGGGCCGGGTGCCGTCCCCTCCGGGCCCTCCGCCGGCTCCGGCAGGGGCCGGCTGTCCTCCGGCAGCGCGGGGGCGGGGGGCAGTTTTCCCCCGCAGGCGGCGATCACGTCCCCGGCGGTCACGGCCTCCGGGACCAGCCCCCGGGCCATGCGGTTGGCGGCGGTGGTGTAGAAGCTGTTCCCCGAAAAGAAGCGCCGGGGCAGTCCCTCCGCGACGATGCTCCCGTCAAACAGCAGGGCGCAGCGGTGGGCGCGGCAGGCGCAGAACTCAATGTCATGGCTCACCATCAGGACGGCTGTCCCCCGGCGGAGCAGCGCCTCCAGAATCTCCCCGAACCGCTGCTTGAATTCCGCGTCCAGCCCCTTGGTGGGCTCGTCCAGCAGCAAAATATCCGGTTCCAGCAGGAGGACCTTGGCCAGCGCCGCGCGCTGCTGCTCCCCGCCGGACAGGTCATAGGGGTGGCGGTCCAGCAGGTCCTCCAGCCCGCAGAGGCGTACGGCCCCGGCCACCCGGGCCTCCTGGCCGTCCTCCCTGCCCCGGAATACCTCAAGCAGGTCCTCCCGGACCGTCTTCTTCACAAACAGGGTCTGGGGATTCTGGGGCAGGACGCCCACCCGGCCCGTCCGCCGCAGCTCGCCCCGGCAGGGCCTCAGCAGGCCGGCCATCAGCTTCAGGCTGGTGGATTTTCCCGTACCGTTGCCCCCCAGCAGGGCCAGAAATTCGCCCCTTCTGACAGACAGGTTCAGCCCCTTCACCACGTCGGGCATGTCCTTTTCATATTTGAACCAGAGGTCCCGGGCCTCCAGAACGGTCTCGCCGGGACAGCCGGGACACGGCTCCGGGGGCAGCTCCCGGAGGGGGTGGTCCGCCGCGTACCCGGCCAGCCACTCCCGGCCCTCCCGGACCGTCACGGGGCACGCGCCCCGGTCCTCCACCGCCGCCCACACCCGCATGGCGGTGGGCATGGCCAGGAACATGGCCGGGTCCCCGTCCTTCAGCTCCGCCCCCACCTGGCCGGGGGAACCGGCGCAGACCAGCCGTCCCCGGTCCATGACGGCCACGTCCGTGGCCAGGGGGAAGGCGTCCTCCAGGCGGTGCTCCGTCAGGATGATGGTGGTACCCAGTTCCCGGTTGATCCTGCCCAGGGCGGCCAGAAAATCCGACGCCGCGATGGGGTCCAGCTGGCTGGTGGGCTCATCCAGGATCAGCGCCGAGGGCTGCATGACCATGACGGAAGCCAGGTTCAACAGCTGCTTCTGCCCGCCGGACAGCTCATTGACATTTTGATAAAACCAATTCTGGATGCCGAAAAAGGAGGCCATTTCGGCCACCCTGCGGCGGATGGTGGGGGTGTCGCAGCCCAGGCTCTCCAGGCCGAAGGCCAGCTCATGCCACACCTTGTCCGTCACCACCTGGCTCTCCGGATCTTGCTGCACAAATCCGATCTTCCGGCTCTGGGCGCGCAGGTCCAGCTGCTCCAGGGGCGTCCCTTCAAACAGGACCGTCCCGGTCCTGTCTCCGTGGGGGGCCAGGACCGTTTTAAGCTGCCTCAGAAGGGTGGATTTGCCGCAGCCGGAGGGGCCGCACAGGACCAGAAACGCCCCCTGGGGCACCCCCAGGGACAGGCCGTCCAGGGCTTTCGTTTCCTGCTCCGGATACGAAAAACTCAGGTCCCGTATGGTGAATGTTTCCACTTCCAGTCCTCCCATCCCTTCAGGATCACCGGCGTCAGGCAGAGTGCCAAGTACACAAGCTGGAAGCTGATGGGGAAGGCCCCGGTCAGGCTCCCCTTGACGGTGGGGTAGTACCGCCAGGCCAGTCCCCCCGTCATCCAGCCGCAGAGGAGATAGAAGCCCGCGCCGCCCAGCCAGGCCAGCAGCAGCTTGTCCCGGCTGTCAAAGCGGTAGATGGAGAAGGCGGTACGCCCCGGCAGGCCGTAGCCCCGGCCTCTCATGCTGTCCGCCGTCTCGATGGCGTTCTCCAAACTCCAGGTGGTCACGATGGAGAGGGCGGTGACGGCGTTTTGAAGCCGCCCCAGGGTCCCTCCCCCCTCCCCGTCCCGGCCCAGGCACCGCTGCGCCTCGCGGACCGCCCGGAACCGGGCCTGGAATTGGGGGATAAACCGCAGCGTCATGCTGAGCACCAGGCTGAGGGCCGGAATGACCCGGCCGAAAAGATAGACAAATTTGTCCGAGGTCATCACCGCCGTATAGCAGGAGAACCACAGGATGACCGCCGCCAGCATGACCGCCGCCGCCAGACCGTAAAGGATGCTCTCCAGGGTCAGGGGGTTCCCGCTGGGCAGGTAGGCCAGGATGGTCGCCCCCCGGTGGCTGAAGGCCGGGTTGACAAGGGCGGCCATGGCCATCATGGGGAGCAGGCACCCCAGGGAAAAGCGGACCGTTTTCCCGCCGTTGAGACAGACGGCGTAGGCGAAGGACGCCGCCAGAGAGACAGCCAGGCTGACCGGGTGCATCCAAAACATGGTGAACAGCAGCACCAGCAGGAAATAGATCAGATTGACCAGCGGATGACAGCCGGAAAAGGCGTCGTTGTGCTTCATGGACCCTTACTCCTCTCCGCGGGCTCCGGGGCCTGCCCGGTCCGCTTTCCTATTGGCCCACCGCGTTGGAGCCTCCCACGTCGGCGCCCCGGTCGCAGGTGTAGACCCACTCCACCACATCGCCCGCCTGGAGCTGATACCGGGAGCAGCCGTAGTTGGGGAACCAGCCGTTGACTTTGTACATCCAGCCGGACTGTTCCCCGCAGTCAAATTCGTACAGGTTGTGGATCCCCTCGATGTAGGCGCTGTTATACAGGGGGGTGTTCTCAAATTCCATGTGGATGCCGGCCTTCTTCATCTCCCGCTGGAGCACGTTGAACACGCTCTCGCCCTCATAGAAGGTGACCTCCGCAGCGGGGAAGATCACTCCGTCCTCCGGCACCAGGTCCAATTTTTCCGGGTCCAGCCAGTCCAGATGGTCCAAAATGGTGTCGCACCGCACCGACAGGGTGCAGGTATGGGCCGTGTCGGAGATCCCGGCCTCCTGGGGCTCCACGGGGTCGGGCTTTCCCTCCGGGACCGGCCCGGTGCCATACCGGTCCGTACCTTCCGCCGGGCCGGGCTCCTGTCCCCGGTCCCCGGCGGCTTCCGGTTCTTCCGGGAGGGTTTCCTCCTCCGTCGGCGCTTCCGGTCCGGCGGGCGCTCCTTCCCCCCCGGACGCGTCCTCCGCAATCAGGCCGTCCGGTTCCTCCGGGGCGTCACGTTCCTCCGCCTCTCCCCCGGACAGGGCGGCGGAGGCGGCGCTTTCTTCCGGCGGGTCCGCCTGAGCGGCCGTCTCGCCCGGCCCTTCCGGCCAGCCCTGCATGCTGGGGGCGCTGCCCCCGTACCAAAAGGCGGCGGCCAGCACCGCGGCGATCACCAGCGGGAGGACCACCCTCCCGCAATTTTTCTTCCACCACATGGGGTATCTCCTCACAATTCACAGAAGTTCCGCCTTGTCCAGCAGGCGGAAGAGCATCCGGGCCACCTCGCAGCGTTTCACGGCCTCCTGGGGCTGGAGCTCCAGCACAGAGTCGTCCATGATCCCCCACCGGCAGCAGAAGGCCATGCCGGGCCGCGCCCAGGCGTCGATGGTCACATAGTCGGAAAACTGCGCCAGCACGTCCCGGACCGCCCCCGCGTCCATCCCGGTGTCCATGCCGCACAGCTCCGCGGCCCGGGTCACCATCACCGCGGCCTCCTGCCGGGTGATGGTGGCGTTGGGGGAGAAGGTGGTGGCCGACGTGCCCCCCACGATCCCGTAGGCATAGGCCGTGCCCACGGCGGGGGCGTACCAGGCGGAGTCCTCCACGTCCTCAAACCTGCTCTCCGCCCCGGGGGACAGCCCCAGGGCCCGGACCACCAGGGCGGCGAACTGGGCCCGGGTCACCGTGTCATCGGGGCCGAAGATCTGGTCGGTATAGCCGGCTAGGATACCCCGGGAAGCCAGGGCTTCGATGGCCTCCCGGTCTGGGTGGCCGCCGCCGTCCGCGATGTCGGCGAAGGTCTTCCCCGGCAGAATGACCGGCTGCGCCTGCACGTCCGGGTGTTTGCCCGCCAGCCCTGTTCCCGCCGCCGCTTCTCCGCCGGCGAGGGCGGGGGCGTCCTCCATACGGTACAGGCTGTTTTCCCCCTGGATGGCGCGCTGGACGGCGGCCAGGCCGTAGAGCCCCTGCTCCGTGGCCATCAGGTCGCTGCCCTCCCCGCCGTCCGTGTGCCGGAAGCCGCTGCCCGGCTCATAATAGGTCATCAGATTGTCCAGCAGGGTGTTCCCGTTTTTGACAAAGCGGGGGTCCTCCAGGGAGATCCCCAGCTCACACAGCGCCACCATCATCTGGACCACGCTCTCGGAATTGGAGACGCCCCCGCAGGTAAACCCGCCGTCCCCGCTCTGCTCCCGGGACATGCACGCCAGCGCCCTGTCCACAGCCTCCTGGACGGCGGGCTGGTCCTGATACCTGGCCAGCGCCTGGAGCGCCATGCCGGTGACGTCCGGGTCGGGACCGGCGCCGCTCTTTCCGGTCAGGTTCCAGCCGCCGCCGGGGAGCTGGCGGGCCAGGATGTCCTCCAGGTACATCTGCCGGGTAGCCTGGGTCCCGGCCTCCGGGTTCTCCGGCATGGGGTAGTCCCGGCAATCCAGGGCGATCAGCGCCCAAATGGGGCCGTTGATCCCCTGCCAGACGGTCTTGCCGTAGTCCCCCAGGGGCTTTGTCAGGTCGTATCCCGCCACATCCCTGGCGTCCTTGCCCAGGGCGGCAAGCGCCACGATCAGGCGGCTGTACTCCGTGTACTTTTTGTCGTGGAGCACCCCGCCGCGCTCCCGCACATAGTCCTCCACCCCGGCGTAATAGTCCCGGTAATACTGCTCCGGAAGGTCATAGCCGCTTCTGGCCAGGCCCAGCACCGTCCATTCTCCGCCCACAGAGCCCACCTGGGGCGCCGGGACCGTTTGGTACAGGAACTGGGCGGTATCCGCGATGGCGTCCGCCAGCGTCTCCTCCGTCACGGCGGCCAGAGCCGCTGCCGGCGTCCCCAGCACCAGGGCCAGGGCAAGCAGCAGAGAGAGCATGCGGGTTTTGATTCGGGTCATACGATCCCCTCCTTGACGTGTTTACCGCCTTCCGCCCGGGCGGAAGGCAAAAAAAGGCGGCATGTCCCGGAGGGCACGCCGTCAAGGCAAGAATTTCCTACACTTGAAAACATGCTTCCGGTTCCGGCAGAAGCACCGTTCTCTCCCGCGTATCTGACTTATCTTCCCGAGGGAAGCATCACAGTGACCGACTCGTTGGGAGTTTCACCCAATTCCGCGTTCCATAACCATGGACAGAGAGCGACGATCCAGTTGTGGATTGGATTATAACACAAATCTCGCCGTCTGTCACTCCGCTGGGAAAGATTTTGGGCAGATTCGTACCCGCCGCCGGCAAACTGGTGATTGACAGACGCCGTCAAAGGGTGTAACCTACCAATTGAAGGGCTTTATGCCCGGGAAAACAGAATCATGCTCCGGCTTTTGTGGCACATACGCGACCCCGCCTCCAAGGGCGGGACACGTATTCTTGTTCTGCTGAACAAGGGAACCAGGTCAGAACCCTGGACACGGTTTGACGGCGTTTGCCCTCATTTTGTGCTGTAATCATGGAGCTTACCCTCTTTCTGCGAAAGCAGGTCACTGGCCGCGGGGCTGGGAAGGCGGAGGGCCGGCGCTGGCGTGGTATACGCGCCTGAACATGTGAGTCAGAAGACCTACAACGGAGAGGACCTCACTTTGGGTGAGGCTCTTTTTCGAGCCATTTTAAGCGGTAGTATTGTGATACTACCGCTCTTTTTTCGTTGAGAAAAGGGCGGGTGCGTGCAGGCATCCGCTTTTTTGTCGGGGTAAGGGAAAGTTCTCCGCCTTGCGCGGTTTATGATACATCAAAGAGTTAGGAGGAAAACAGATGAAGAAACGAGCATTGTCCCTGCTTCTGGCCCTTGTCATGGTGCTGGGCATGCTGCCCGGCACGGCTTTGGCAGCTGATGAGCCCGCGGAGGTCTCCAGCCAGAGCGGTCTGGCGGCCATGGGCAGCGGCAGCTACCGGCTGACGGCGGACATCACCCTGGACGGCTGGTCCAGCATCGACTTTTCCGGTGTCCTGGACGGCAACGGCCACACCATCACCCTCACGGGAACGCCGCTGTTCCAAAAAATCAATGCCGGAGCAGCCGTTACCAATCTGATCTTAAAAGGAACTGTTGCCAGTGAAAACAGCGCCGGCTCTCTCGCTGTCATCAGCAACGGCACCGTGCGCAATTGCCTGTCTTATGCGGATGTGACCTATACCGGGACGGGCGGCAGCTCCTATGCCCCCCACTATGCGGCCGGACTCATAGGCTCCGCCAGCGCCGATTCCGGTACGGTCGTCAATTGTTTGTACGCCGGGACCCTTGCTCCCGGCGCGGCACCTCTGTATGGCTCGATTGCAAACAATCAGTTTTTTGTTTCCTCCACCATCAACTACTGCGTGGGCGTTGGTTCTGACCGCATTGGCATGGCGGAGGGCTTTAGCAGCCATACCGTCATCGACGCGGGGACCAACACCGTCATTGACAACCCAGACAGCTTCATCCCCGCCGATCACGTCGCCTCTTTTAACGCCAACCGCAGCGACGGGGATTTGGAGTGGGAGGTAACAGACGGCGCGCTGACGCTGAAAGCCCCCGCCCCCGCGGAAGCCGCGTCGGAGGAGGAGATCGCCGCCCTGCGCAGCGCCGTCTCCGCCGCCCAGGACGCCGTGGATGCCGGCACCCTCTACACAGCCGGCAGCCTGAGCGCCTTCCACAGCGCCCTGGCTGCCGCCGAAGGCAAATTGGCGGAGACCTCTCCCACCAAAACCTCGGTGGTCAGCGCCGCCGCCGCCCTGACGGAGGCCCAGGCGGGGCTGACGGAGCGCGCGGCCCAGGCCGTCGCTCTACCCGGCGAGGGCGTCATCGAGGTGGACCAGACCTATTTCAACACCTATCTGGACTCCCCCACGGCGGGTGCCTACTACCGGCTGACCGAGGATATTACGGTCACCTCCAGCTACTGGTTTGGGACCTTCAACACCATGAACTGCGTTCTGGACGGTGACGGCCACACCATCACGTTGGCCAATGGCACTCCGCTGTGGAAAGAAATTGGAGAAAACGGCGTTGTCCAGAACCTGGGCATCCTGAGCGCGGAGGGCACCGTGGTGACGAACAGCACCAACGACACGGGCGCCATCGCCGCGGACTGCCAGGGACTGATCGTCAATTGCTGGTCCCGGGCCGACGTCCAGTCCGAGGGGTATAACGGTATCCTCAAAAACACCGGCGGCTTCGTGGCCAACCTGAGATCCGGCGGGGCCATCGTCAACTGCTGGAACGCCGGGACGGTCACGGCCAAGGGCAGCACCGGCACCGGCGTGGCGGGCACCATCGCCGGCACCGCGGAGGCCAACACGCTGGTCCGGAACTGCTACTGGCAGAACGGCGGTTCCGCCGTGGGCGGCGGCTCCTGCATCTCCTCCGGGAACGCCGCGAAGAGCCGCTCCGACTTTTACAGCCCTGATTTCATCGCCCTGCTGAACGAGAACAAAGGGGACAACGGCAAGACCTGGACCCTCTCCGGGGAGGGCTACCCCTGGTTCGGGGAGGCCCAGAGCTACACCCCCGCCAGTGGGTTGGAGATCACCTTTACCGCCTATGACGGAACGGTCACCGCCTTCTCCAGCGCGGAGGGCCTGACCATCGACCTGGCCGCCCGGGACAGCGAAAACTATGCCGGGGAGCTGTCCGCCCAGGGCGTCACCTCCTGGGAAAACGGAAGCTACGACTCCACCGGCCAGAACAACGCCGTTCTGCTCTATGACCAGGATGAGGACGGAAAGGCCGAGGTCTATATTTACAAGGCCGGCTCCGCCGTCATCCGGGCGGGCGGCGCCGAATTCACCCTCACGGTGACCGAGCCCCGCAGCGCCGCCGCCCTGCGGCTGAAGGCGGGGGACACGGTCCTGGAGGACGGCGCTTCCCTCACCCTTCAGGGCAGCGAGGATGTGGTCTTCACCGCCGAGGCCCGGTACGAGGGGAGCGCGGAATGGGTCTCCATCCCCGCCGGCGTGCTGACCTTTACCGGCGGCGCAAACACCCATGTGGACGGCGCGGCCTTCCATGCCACCGCTCCCGGGACCACCACCGTCACGGCAGCGGGCCTGGGCCAGAGCGTCACAGTGAACATTACCTCCACATATGTGCCGGTCACCTCCATCGCGCCGGGCCCCGGCGGCACCTACGTGATCCACGGCCGCAACGCCAACAGCACCGGCCTGGGGGACTTCCTGGACCTGACCCTGTCCCACGGCGCGGGCAGCGTGGTGGTGTCCCCGGACAACGCCAGCTACCGGGACAGCTGGACGCTGGAGTCCAGCGACCCCTCCGTGGCGGAGTATGTGGACGCGTTCCTGAAAGCGGTGCTGCCCAAAAAGGCAGGCACCGTCACCCTGACCGCCACCTCCAACGATCCCCGGCTGGCCGCTCCGGTCACCGGGAGCCGCACCATTACTCTGGAATATTTCAACCCGGTCACCTCTGTGGCCTTCGGGGGCGGCGCGGACTTCTCCGTGGCCGAAAACGCCTCCGTTGACCTGCCCCTGACCTTCACCGGCCCCAAGTCGGAGGAGGGCTACCATGTCACGGAGCCCGGCATGGTCTGGACCCAGAGCAGCGGCGACGGCGGCGAAGTGGAGATCACCCGCAGGGGCAACCCGGGCATTCTGGTTTCCACCGGGCTGGAATACTGCGTGGCCAACGACCAATACCGGATCTCCGGCGTGAGCCAGGGCACCGTCACCGTCACGGGCACCCCCGTGGATACCACCGGCGGAGCCGCCCCCGTCACCTTCACAGTCACGGTCACCGAGGGCGCGGAGGAGATCCCGGCGGACGTGGACCGGCTGGTGGCGGACGGCATCAGCGGCGCGCAGGCCTATTTAAAGGCGGATGAGCCGGATCCTTATGCCTACGGGTATGAGTGGAATATTTTCTCCCTGCTCCGCTCTGGCGCGTCCATCTCCCAGAGCAAGCTGGATGCCTACCTGGACTCCGTGGCGGAGACCTACTCCGCCCCTGACAGCGAGGCCCTGAAGCCCACCACCCTGGCCCGGGTGGCCCTGACCCTGGGGGTACTGGGCGAGGACGCCTCCGATTTCCGGGGGCTGAACTTCATCGGCCAGCTCTGCTCCAACAGCCACATCACCGACAGCAGCAACGAGGCCATGTGGGCCCTCATCGCCCTGGACAGCAAGGCCTATGAGGTGCCAGAGGGCGCGGCGTGGACCCGGGAGGCGCTGATTTCGGAGATCCTCCGCTATCAGGCCGGTGACGGCGGCTTCGGCCTGAACGACAGTCAGACTGTGGGCGTGGACGTGACCGCCATGGCCCTCCAGGCACTGGCGCCCTACTACGGCGCCAACGAGCAGGTGCAGGCCGCTGTGGACCTGGCCCTCGGCTGGCTGAAAGGCCAGTTGGACCGGAACTGCGTGGCGGGCGGCACCTCGGAATCCACGGCCCAGGTGCTGACGGCCCTTGCCGCCCTGGGCATCGATCCTGTCACCGTTGGTGAGAACGGCTTCGCGGCCAGCGCGGCCCGGAACCTGATCACCGCCCTGACGGGGTTCCAGCTGGAGAACGGCGGTTTTCAGCACACGGACGCAGCTTCCGCCGCCACTTCCATGAGCACCATCCAGGCCCTCTACAGCCTGGAGGCCTACCGCCGTTTCGCGGCGGGGGAAAACAGCCTCTATGACCTGACCGATGTGAACCCTTCGGCCCGCGCCCTGCTGGAAAACCGCCTGAAGGAAGCAAACAGCCTCATTGAGGGGGACTACACCGAGGCGAGCTGGGCCGCCATGGCGGCCGCCCGCGCCGCCGCCCAGGAGGTGTATGACAACGAAGCCGCGTCGGAGGAAGCCCTCATGGACGCCGGCGGCGCGCTGGCCGCGGCCATTGCCGCGCTGGAAAAGGTCTCCGGGGAGTCCGGCTCCGGCGGCTCCGGCGATTCCATCCAGGTCTATGTGACCATCTCCAACGCCGGCGAACTGGTCATGGCCCAGAGAGCGGTCACCGTCAAAGACTACAACGAAAACGGCAGCTATGACGTGGACGACGCCCTCTACGCCGCCCACAGGGCCGCCTATCCCGGCGGCGCTTCCTCCGGCTACGCCAGCGCGGAGGGCCCTTACGGTCTGAGCCTCACCAAGCTCTGGGGGGACGACAGCGGCTGCTTCGGCTACTGGCGAAACCACGTCTCCTGCTGGTCCCTGGCCGACCCCGTGGCGGAAAACGACTACCTGACCGCCTTTGTCTATGCGGACGGCCTCTACTGGTCGGACGCCTACTCCAAGTTTGACAGCCACACTTACTCTGCCCAGGCCGGCGAGGCGGTCACCCTGCGGCTGGAGAGCGCCGGTTATGATGAGTACTGGAACACAGTGTTCGCGCCCCTGGCGGGCGCGGAGATCACCGCCTGTCAAAGCGACCTCACCCCCGTACCCTCCGGGGATTATACCGTGACGGATACCGGCTCCGGGACCTACTCCGCCGTATTCAACAAAGCCGGGACCTACTATCTGGCGGCCTACTGCGGCGACCCCCTCACCGTCCCCGCGGTCTGCCAAGTCACGGTCACCTCTCCCCAGGGCGGGGGCGGCACCGGCGGCAGCAGCCGCATCACCGCCTCCATCAGCGTGAAGGACCCCCAGGGGAAAACCTATCTGGACAGGACCTCCTATACCCTGGCCGCCAACGCCACCGTCTATGACCTGCTGCGGAAAACCGGTCTGGAGATCACCGCGGCCGGTTCCGGCTCCGGCGTCTACATCAAGGCCATCGAGGGTCTGGCGGAATTTGACCAGGGCGCCGGCAGCGGCTGGATGTACCGCGTCAACGGCGTCTTCCCGGAGCTGTCCTGCGGCGCCTATGTGCTGTCGGACGGCGACGTCGTGGAGTGGCTCTACACCCGCGACCTGGGCGATGATGTGGGCGGCGGCGCGTCTTCCGATGAGAGCGGCACGGAAAGCGGCGCCGCGGCCAAGGCGGTCCGGGAGCTGATCGACGCCATCGGCGCGGTCACCGCGGACAGCGGTCCTGCCATCGCCGCGGCCCGGGCGGCCTACGACCAGCTCACCGCGGCACAGCAAAAGCTCGTCACCAATTACGGCGCGCTCACCGCCGCCGAGCTTGCCTACGCCCAGCTCACCGGCCAGCTCCCCTTCACCGATGTGGAGGGCCATTGGGCCCGGGAGGCGGTCCGGTATGTCTATGAGCGCGGCCTGATGAGCGGGACCGGCTCCACCACCTTCTCCCCTGACCTGACCACCACCCGCGGCATGATCGTCACCATACTGTACGCCCTGGAAGGCAGGCCCGCGGTATCGGGCGGCCCGGTCTTCGGGGATGTACCGCCCGACGCCTACTACGCGGACGCGGTCACCTGGGCGGAGTCCTGCGGGATCGTCAGCGGGTACGGCGGCGGCGTCTTCGGCCCCGAGGACCCCATCACCCGGGAACAGCTGGCCGCGATCCTCCGCCAGTACGCCGCCTATAAGCAGTATGACGTGACGGCGGAGGCCGACCTGAGCCAGTTCGTGGACGCGGACCAGATCGGCGCCTGGTCCTTTGACGCCCTGTCCTGGGCCTGCGGGGCCAATATGATCAGCGGCGTGGGCAGCCAGGTCCTGGACCCGAAGGGGAACGCCACCCGCGCCCAGGCGGCGGTGATCCTGATGCGCTATTTGGAAAACGTCGCAAAATAACAGACCGCACAAACGCCGCCGGCCTCCGGCGGCGTTTGCCTTTCCCCGCAGCCTGGGGGCTTTTCCGCCCGGGGATGAAATTTATGGAAATCTTAATCCTTCCTTCAGCTGGATTTCAGTCTTTCCTGATACCATAGCACCATCCAACAGGGAAGGAGGCCCATTCCATGGCGGAACGCACTGTCTACATTCTGCTCACCCGGTCGGGGACCTGGTTCTCCCGCCTGATCCATCTGGCCACCCAGGACCGCTACACCCACGCCTCCATCGGTCTGGACGGGCCCGCGGGACCCTTCTACAGCTTCGGCCGGAAATATGAGTGGTCCGCCCTCCCCGCCGGGCTGGTGGAGGAGCAGGTGACCCCCCGGCGGCGGGCGGTGCCCTGCTGCCTGTATGAGCTGCGGGTCAGCGATGAGACCTATTCCCGCCTGCGCCGCCGCCTAGACGCCATGTACGCCCGGCGGGAGGAGTTCGGCTACAACCTGCTGGGGGCCTTCGCCTGCTATTTCGACCTCCCCCTCCAGCGCCGCCGACACTACTTCTGCTCCCAGTTCGTGGCGTACCTGCTGGAGGACTGCGGCGCCCTGGAGCTGCCCAAGCCCCCCACCCTGCTGCGCCCCGCCGACTTCTGCCGGGTGGCGGGCCTGCGTCCCGTCCACCAGGGGTCTCTGGAGGGACTGCTGGCCCGGACCGCGGCGTGAGCATAATGTTTCATTGCATGGTCCATGTACCTGAAGACCGCGTCATGTAGGGCAAAGGCTCTGCCCTCGCCTTTACCGGGTAGGCAAAATACAGGGATAAGTTTACGCATTTGAGAATTTCGCCTGCGGGCGGGACGGGGATGGGGATATTTCGCCCCCGGGCGAGGTACTTTTGTAGAGATACAAAAGTACCCAAAAAATCTCCGGGGCTTCGGCCCCGGTCCCCAAGGGGCGTCCTACAAAAAAGTCTGCCTCACGTCCGGCGCCCATCCCCTGGTTTTGCTGCCCCTCCTTCCGGGCCTTCGGCCCTCAGCCAAAGGAACTTGGATTGGGACAGCCGCTGAATCCTGCGCCTGGGTTTCACAATTGTGCGGCGTGGTCCTTGACCGCAAAGGTCCGTCCATTGCATGCAGTTTGATTCAGCGGACACCCGCACCGGTCAGTCCCACAGAGTGTGATCTGCCGCTTTGTAAACGGAAATTTACCAGATTGGAAGAACTTCCCCTTTTTCAAAAGAAAAGTCCGCCGGGCGTCCGGCGGACTTTTCCTCTTATTCCAGGTCTTCGATCCTCATCTTCTGCAAATCATTCTGAAAATCCCGGCGGTTTTTGTAGTGGAGCCAGATGCCCCCATAGACCACCGTGGGGATATTGGCCACCAGGAACAGTCCGGCGATGGCCCACACCGCCCCAGGCGTCAGCTGGGACCGGACCGGCTCCGGCTCATACTCCTGGACGGTCTGTCCGGTCTCGTCCACCAGATGGGACCCGCCAGTGGAAACGGTCTGGAACCCCGCCATGCTGAATACCAGCAGCAGGGAAACCAGCAGGGACAGCACCGGCAGGATCAGTCCCAGCCGCCCCCCCTTCCGGCACAGCCACACCTGGAGGACCACCAGCAGCGCGATGGGCACCAGCATCATAAAAACGCCCGCCACCAGGGCGATCCCCACGGCGGAAAACATCATACTCACTAAAATTCCTCCTTTTCTCAGCGGTCAGAGCTGCGCTCCGCCACGGGTTTTCTTATACTCGGCGATCAGCACCTTGGCGGTGTCGAAGTCCAGCTTCTCGCTGACCACCAGCCGCTTGATGGTGGCGATATAGGGGTCGGCGGCGGTATCCTCCCCGATCTTGATCTTCTGGATCAGCCGGTCCAGCCGCAGCCGCACCGTGGGGTAGGTCACCCCGTACTGGGCCGCCATCTCCTTCAGGGAACCGGAGGCCAGGATGAACTTTTTGATGAACACCACGTCCTCCTCCTCCAGCCCCGCCATCCATTCGGGCACCACGTCCACGGACATGCGGCTCCCTCCTTTTCTTTGGTATCCATATTATAATCTTTAATTTTATTAAAGTCAATCTTTAATTTTATTTTTCACAATCTTTTCATAATTAAAAAATGCCGCTGCGTCAGCAGCGGCATTGGGATCGGGGCACCTTACGCGGGCGTCCTGGGGCGGAGGAAGGAGAACTTGGTCTCGGAGCACACCACCGCCACAAAGATCAGGGCAAATCCCGCCAGCAGGCGGGCGGTGACCGGGTCGCCATAGAAGATCACGGAGAACAGCACGCCGAACACCGACTCCAGGGACAGGATGACCGAGGCGGAGGCGGGGTCGGACCAGATCTGCCCCACGTTCTGGAACAGGAGGGCCACGGTGGTGGCCATGACGCACAGGTAGGCCAGGGGCAGGAACACCACCGGGTCGGTGAGGGCCTGGGCGGGGAAGGTCTCGGTGCACCCCCCGCAGATCCAGGCGTACAGGGCGGCGAAGGCGAACTGGAACACGGTGAGCAGGGTGATGTCCTTGCCGGGGGACACCTTCTCCACCGCCACGATGTGGGAGGCGTAGAACACCGCGCACAGCAGGGTGAGCAGGTCCCCGGCGTTGATGGACAGCTGGTCGTTGAGGGAGACCAGCCCCACCCCGGCCACACACAGCAGGGCGGCGGCGATGTTGTAGCGGTCGGGCTTTGCCTTCACCACCGCCCAGGTGAGGAAGGGGACGATGACGCAGTACACCGCCGTGAGGAAGGCGTTTTTGGAGGGGGTGGTCAGGGACAGGCCGAAGGTCTGGACCGAGTAGGCTAGAAACAGGAAGCCGCCGATCACCGTCCCCCGCCACAAATAGTCCGGGGTGAATTTTTTCCAGCGCTTCCCGCACACCAGGGCCAGCAGCACCGCCCCGGCGGTAAACCGGATGGCCAGCAGGAAAAAGACGGGCATCACATCCAGGGTGTTTTTCATGATGAAGAAGGACGTGCCCCAGATGAGGGCGGCGGCGAACAGCATGGGTTTTGCCAGGATCTTCATGGTCTTGGGGGACATGGATATCAACTCCGCATTGCAAAATAGGGCTGTCCCATGGTATCATGGGACAAATCAGCTTCGGGGCCCGGGCCCCGGGAAGGAGGGGCCCATGGAGCTTCTGGGACGGGATTTTTATAACAGGGACACGGTGACGGTGGCCCGGGACCTGTTGGGCAAGCACCTGGTCCGGGTGCTGGAGGACGGGACGGAGCTGGTGTGCCGGATCACTGAGACGGAGGCCTATGTAGGCCGGATGGACAAGGCCTGCCACGCCTACGGCTACAAGCGCACTCCCAGGACCGAGACCCTGTTCGCGCCCCCGGGGACCGCCTACATTTACCTGATCTACGGCATGTACCACTGTCTGAATTTCGTGACGGAACCGGAGGGGGAGCCCTCCGCCGTCCTCATCCGTGGGGCGCAGGCGGTCACAAACGGGGACATTATAGCAAAAAACCGTTTCAATTGCAAGATGGCGGAGATGACCGCCTACCAGCGGAACAACTTTCTCAACGGCCCGGGCAAGCTGTGCCGGGGGCTGGTCCTCACCAGGGCGCAGAACGGGCTGGACCTGACGGACCCGCGGGGGGCGCTGTATGTCTGCGACGGCCCAGCTCCCGGGCACATTCAGACGGGAAAACGCATCGGCATCGACTACGCCGAGGAGGCGGTGGATTTCCCCTGGCGGTTTTGGTCAGAGGAATAGGTTTCGTTTCACTGCCCATGGAGCCTGAACCCCATGTGATGTAGGGCAGGGGCTCTGCCCTTGCCTCCGAGGGGCGTATCAGCATCAGGGGGCATTTTGCGTTGACCGCTGTTCCGAGCGTGGTAGGGTGGCCCCTTGGGGCCGCCGCGGCTGAGCGTCGCGGAATTTAGAATTCCGCCTGCGGGCGGGACGGGGTAGGATCTTTCGCCCTGCGGGGCGAGTTTCTTTCTGAGCGATCAGAAAGAAACCAAAGAATCGCCGGGGGACGGTGTCAGAAGAAAACGCAAAAATTTCTCACGGGGGAAATTTTCGCGCTTTCATGCCACCTTTCCCCCGGTCCCCCTGTTGCGGGGGAGCCTTCCTGTTACGCTGGCAAGTTCGTCCGGCGCCCCTTCCCCGGTTTTGCTGCCCCACCGTCCGGGCCTTCGGCCCTGGGTGGAAAGAATTTGGATGCGAACAGCCGCTGAATGTCAGCGCCTGAGTTTCCGAATTGCGCGGCGTGTTTCTTGCTGCGCAGCTCCGCTTTACTGAGCACGCCTTCATTCAGCTGCATATGCTACTGTGCGGCCCCGGCGGCGTTTTTGTTACTTTGCCGCCGCGGGCAAAGTAACTCGCCCCGCAGGCGAAACTTTAAAGTGCCCAGCCCTACCCCTGTATTTTGGTCATCGGGAAAAGGCAAGGTTCAGATCAATCCAAATTCACCATTTTCATTGCCACGACGGAGGTGCCCATGTACTTTTTCGACCTGGACGGCACGCTGCTGGACTCCAATGGGGTCTGGCTGGACATCGACACGGAGTTTCTGGGGCGGCGGGGCATCTCTCCCGTCCCGGAGGACTACACGGACTATGTGACCCACCACACCTTCCACGACGCGGCGGAGTACACCCGCGTCCGGTTCTCCCTGCCCATGACCGGGGCGGAGATCGCGGGCGCATGGCGGGAGATGGCCCGGGAGGCCTACGGCGGCCGCCTGCTCCTGAAGCCGGGGGCCCGGGAATTTCTGGTCCGGGCCAACCAGGCGGGGGTCCGGTGCGCCCTGCTCACCTCCTGTATGCCCGAGCTGTGCCGGGCGGCTCTGGAGGCCCACAACCTGTCTTCCCTGCTGGAGGCGGTGCTGACCACGGCGGAGCTGGGCCTGGAAAAGAGCGATCCTGCCCTGTATCTCCGGGCGGCGGAGCTGTGTGGGGAAGTGCCCGCCCGGTGCGTCCTGTTTGACGACTCCCCCGTCTACTGCGCCGCCGCCAAAGGGGCGGGCTGGCGGGTCCGGGGGGTGGCCGATCCCATCTTCGCCCGCCGCGGGAAGGAACTGGCGGCGCTGTGCGGTCCGGGCGGGTACCCCTTCGATTTTTCCGGTCCCCTCCCCTGAAAAATGAAAAAACGCGCAGGAGGCGGTCCCGTTTGGGGCCGCCTCCTGCGCTGTATCAGGGAGTCAAAGGGGGAAGCATCTTCAATTGGCCTCAATGATCCGGACCTGTCCGCTGATGGAATCCACATAGAGGGTCAGGTCGCCGGAGTATGCCTTACAGGCCGTCAGGCGCTGGGCGCCGCTGCTCTGCTGGAACCAGTTTTCTTCGCTGGACCGCTCGTCATCCACCTTGCGGTAGCACTCCACATTGTCAGACACCCGGTAGGTCCTGCCGTTTACGGCCACATAGTTCACGCCCTGGCTCTCAAAGAAGTCGGAGGGGGCGGCATGATTCACCGCGGTCAGTTCAGTGACCGCGCAGATGGTGCCGTTCGTCCCCAGGGCCACCCCCACAAAGGCGCCGTTTTTCCCGTTATATCCCGGGCTGGGGAACCGCTTGGTGCCCTCGTGGTTGACGAAGAACACGGTACGGGAGCCCGATCCCCCGTCGCTCTCCGACAGGTTCTTGACGATGATCATGCCATACTCATAGGCGTCTCCGGTGGCGTCCTCCAGGACGATATAGTCCACCATATTGGAGGTGTTCAGCCGGTAGGTGTTGATCTTGTCAGCGGGGATGGACTTTCCCTCCAGCTTGGACAGGCTGACGGGCACCATGGCGCCCCCCTCCACCTGTTCATAGACCCGCACCCCGGCGGTGACCGTATAGCCGCCCAGCTTCATGGCGTCCACATCAAAGGGGCCGGAGACCGTCCTGTCGGCCAGCCGGCTGGCGCCGATCACCCCCTTGGTCCCGGAGGAGATCACCACCAGCTGGTCCGCCAGCTTATCCCCGTTGGAGACGCTGCCCGTCAGGGCCAGGGTCCCGCCGTCGGGCAGGAACACCTTCGCGCCTCCCGCGGTGACCATGCCGATGGCGTTGGAGCGGAACCCGTCGCCGGGGCTGGCCACCCCGGCCACCTTGCCGTCGGCGGTGAGCAGAAGGGTGACCTGGTCGCCCACCTTGCAGTTTGCCGTGGTGTCCCAGGCGCACTCCAGCACCTCAAAGGTATGTCCCAGGGCCTCCACCTCCTCCGGGGCCTTGGGGCTGGGGGAGGCCTCCTCCAGGACGCAGGTCAGGCGCAGGTCGGAGACGATGAGGGTGTTGGACAGGCTGTCGTAGGTGACCACGTCGTAGGGTCTGATGTCCCCCAGGGAGATGAGCTGGCTGTTTTTCCGGATCTGGAAATCGGCGGCGCCTCCGGTGAGCTTGCGGAACATGTCGGTGCTGACAGCGCCGGTGACCACCACGGCGCCCGCGTCGCTGGTGGCCATGCTGCCGCTGACATAGACGGCCACCACCTTGCCCCGCTGGGAGAACATGGTGATCTGGCTGCCCGGGGTCAGGGCGGTGTGGGCGCTGACATAGCTGTCCCCCTCCGCCTTGCCGGCGGTATACACCGGGGTGTCCCCGGAAATGGCGTACTGCCGCCCGTTGGTCCCCTTCACATAGGTGGGCTGGGCGGCGCCGGACAGGGTGATGGTGGTGGAGGTACTGTCATCGGGGACAAAGGTGACGATCTCCTCCTTGTCGTTGAGGACCAGCGCGCCCCGGCAGCCCTGGAGGGCGGTGGGAGCAACGGACTCGGTCTTGGGCAGGTAGGTGCCGGCGGAGGTGCGGACGGCACCCTCCTGGCTGCCGTCCTCCGCCTCCACGTTGACGGCCAGCAGCACCACGTCCCCCCTGGCGCTGCCCAGGGTCTGGTAGTAGTCCCCGCCGTCCCCGGTCTTGCAGCCCAGGGCGTTGACAAAGAGCTGGGCGGCCTGGGCCCGGGTGATGGGGTCGTTGGCCCCGGCGGACACCCCGTCGGTCAGGCCGATGGAGGCGGCCAGGTTCAGGTAGCTCTGGGGCCACACCGCCCCCGCCTGCTGGCTGGAGTAGCCCAGCACCCGGATGAGGATGGTGGCCGCCTGGGCCAGGGTGATCTGGGCGTCGGGCTCAAATTTCCCGTTGCCCACGCCGGAGATCAGGGGGACCTCCCGCTCCCCGTCCTTCAGGGTGGTGGAGGCGGCCAGGTTCACATAGCCCAGGGCCCAGTGGCGGGCGGTGACGTCGGAGAAGATGGTGCGGGTGGAGTGGAGGGCCACCTGGTCCCCCTTCTGCATGAACTTGACCACCATGGTGCAGAACTCCGCCCGGGTCAGGCCGGCCCCGGGGTCGAACCGGTTGCCGCCCACGCCCCCCACCACGCCCATCAGCCGCAGGATGTCGGCGTTGACGGCGGTGGCGGCGTCGGACACGTCGGCGAAGGAGGAGCCCGCCGCCCCCGCGGGCAGGACCGCCAGGGAGGCCAGCAGGGCCGCGGCCAGCACGCCGGCAAACAGTCGTTTTACTTTCATATGTCTCATTCTCCTCGTTCCTTGAGATTGGGGATATTCCGCCCCGCCGCCGTCAGTCGGCCCGCAGGGCCACCACGGGCTGGAGGCCGGAGGCCTTGATGGCGGGGTACATGCCGAAGATGATGCCCAGCACCACGGAAAACAGGAAGGCGCCCACGGTGATGCCGGCCCCCGGCAGCATCATGGCCTCGTCCAGCAGCAGCTTGCCGGCGATGAGGGTGCCCACACAGCCGATGCCGATGCCGATGACGCCGCCGATGGAACAGATGACGGCGGCCTCGATGAGGAACTGGGTGATGATGCTCTTGCGCTCGGCGCCGATGGCCTTGCGGATGCCGATCTCCCGGGTGCGCTCGGTGACGGTGACCAGCATGATGTTCATGATGCCGATGCCGCCCACCAGCAGGGAGATGCCGGCGATGGCCCCCAGCACCAGGGACTGCATCAGGTTCTGGCTCTCCATGTCCTGGGCGTAGCTGTTGTTGCTCTGGACGTAGTAGTCCCCCTGGTCCGACCAGCCCTGCTCGTTCTTGGGGAACAGGCCGGCCAGGTAAGCGTCCAGCTTGGTCATGGCCTCGGTGGTGGCGCTGGCGCTCTTGGCCTTGACCACATAGCTGCTGATGGTGCTGTTGTTGTTCATGGTCCGGTTGAAGGTGTAGGGGATGACGATGATATTGTCCATCTCCGGCCAATACTGGATGTCCATGGACTCATACCACCCCACCACCAGGAAGGGCTGGCCGTTGATGGTAATGGTCTCCCCCACCGGGTCGGTGTAGTCAAAGAGGGCCTCCTTGGCCCCGGAGCCCAGGACGCAGACGGCATTGGTCTTCTCCACGTCCAGGAAGGACATCTCCCGGCCCCCGGCCAGGGTGTAATTGTTGCACACGCCGTACTGGTCGGAGCCCAGCTTGAGGTGCATCATCTTCTCCCAGTCCATGCCGCCGCCCCAGCTCATGCTGTCCCAATCATTGATGGACAGGGTCTTGGCCCTGTACTGGACGGTCATTTTATTGCCGATCTCCGCGTCCGGGGTGATGCCCAGCACCAGGTCGCTCATGGACAGGCAGTAGTCATACAGCTTCTGGGAAGTCTCGTTGTTGTTGTCGTAATAGGAGTAGGCCTGGACGGTGATCTTGTTGTCCCCCATCTTCTCGAAATACTCCATATTCTTCTTGTTCTGCCCCTGGACCACCGACACCATGATGACCACGCTGGCCACGCCGATGATGATGCCCAGCATGGTGAGGAAGGACCGGGTCTTTTTCATGGAGATGGACTTGAAGGCCATTTTGAAGGCTTGCCACAGGTTCATTCCCAATCCACCTCCTGGGGGTGATCGGCGATGACTTTGCCGTCGGACAGGCGGACCACCCGCCGGGCGGTGGCGGCGATGGAGTCGTCGTGGGTGATGAGGAGGATGGTGGTCCCCTCCCGGTACAGCTCCCGCAAAATCTCCAGCACATGGCGGCCCGTCTTGGAGTCCAGGGCGCCGGTGGGCTCATCGGCCATGATGATGGGGGGCCGGGTGGCGATGGCCCGGGCGATGGCCACCCGCTGCTGCTGGCCGCCGGACATCTCGCTGGGGCGGTGGTGGGCCCGGTCCTCCATCCCCACCCGGGCCAGGGCCTCCATGGCCATGTCCTCCCGGTCGAAGACGGACACCCCCCGGTAGATCAGGGGCAGGGTCACGTTCTCCAGGGCGTCCAGCTCCTGGATCAGGTTGTAGCCCTGGAAGATGAAGCCGATCTCCCGGTTGCGGATGCGGGCCAGCTCCTTGTCGGACAGGGAGGTGACGTCGGTGCCGTCCAGGTAATACTCCCCGTAGGTGGGGATGTCCAGACAGCCCAGCACATTCATCAGGGTGGACTTGCCGGAGCCCGACTGGCCCACGATGGCCACGAACTCCCCCTTGTCGATCTGGAGGGACACCCCGTCCAGGGCCCGGACCTCGCTCTCCTTGCCCTCGTTGTAAATTTTATAGAGATCCCGAATATCTATGAGCATGGCGGCACTCCTTACCAACTGCTGCCCATGTCGGTGACGGTGTAGTTGACGAAGACCATGTCCCCCTCCTGGACGCCGGAGGTGATCTCCACGTTCTGGGCGTCGGAGATGCCCGTCTCCACGATGACGGGGTAGTAGCCCTCCGCCTCGCTGGGGTACTGGCGCTTCTGGCCGGGCTCCACCGTGGGCAGGTCCAGCTCGGGCACGTCGTCGGGCCGCTCCTCCCGCTGGACAAAGACCACCGCCTGGCGGTTGCCCTCCAGGTCGCTGACGTACTTCACCGAGCTGGTGGGCACCAGGATGCAGTCCGCGGACTCGCTGGTGACGAAGGAGTACTGCAGCCACGCCCCGTCCATCAGGGAGCCGTCAAAGTTGTCCACCGACAGGGTAACAGGGTAGTTGGTCATGCCCTGGCCGCTCTGGGCGCCCCCCATGTCGATGGCGGTGACGGCGCCCATGTAGGAATTGCCGTTCCAGTTCAGCTCCACCATGTCCCCGGGCTTGATGAAGGAGATGTTCCGGTCGTCCACCTGGATGGTGACCAGCATGGTGGTGGTGTTGGAGATGATGACCACGGTGTCGCCGCTCTTGACCTCCGCCCCCTCGGAGAGGGTGCAGGAGGTGACGGTGCCGTCAATGGGGGCCACGGCGTTGAAGTCCTCCAGGGCCTTCACGGCCTCGTCCAGCTTCTCCTGGGCCTCGTCGATCTCCTCCTGCTTGCTGCGGATGTCGGTGTCGATGGTGGAGGAGCCCAGGTACAGCAGGGCCTCCCCGGCGGACACGTTGGCGTAATTGAGCAGGTTGCCCTCCCCCGTCACCGGGCCGCTGGCCTTGGCGACGATGGTCCGGGTCTCGTAAAACTCGGTCTTGCCGTTCTCATAGGGGTAGATGTCGGCGCCGTCGGCGGCCTTGAGCACGGCGGAGGCGTCCATCCCGGCGGTGAGGGTGCCCGGGTTGTCAAAGACGATGACCGCCTCAAAGTGGACCGCCCCCTCGGGGGAGATGTAGCTCACCTTGTGGACCGCCTCCACCGTCCCGGCAAAGGTGCCCATGACGGCGGGGATGGAGACGGACACGCTCTGGCCCGCCTGGATGTCGTTCTCATAGGCGTAGCTGAAATAGAGGGACAGCTTCAGCTTCCTGTCGTTGACCAGGGTGGCCACGGCAGTCCCCTTGGACACGTCCTGGTCCAGGTCGAAGTCCTGGACCTCCTGGAGCTTGCCGGCGAAGGGGGCCCGGACCGTCAGGTTGGCGGCCTCCTCCTGGAGGTCGGCCATGTCCTTCTGCAGGTCCTCCAGCTTTTTCCGGGCGTTGGACACCTCGTCCTCGGCGGCCTGGCTGTAGATGGTGTACAGGGGGTCGCCGGCCATGACGGTCTGTCCGGCGGTGACATAGACCTCTTGGACGGTGCCGCTCTGGGTCAGGGTGATGGCCGCCGACTCCTTGGCCTTGGCGGTGCCGCTGCCCGACACCTTGCTCTGGATGGTGCCCAGAGAGGCGGGCTGGGCGTAGATCTCCCCCTGGTCCCCGCTCCCGGAATTCAAAAACTTGTACAGGGCGAAGCCGCCGCCGCCCAGGATGGCCGCCGCCACGCCCAGGGCCACCAGCCGCTTGACCAGCTTCTTTTTCCTGGCTCCCGCCTTCTTCACCGGGGCCCTGGGGGGCGCGGGGGTCTCCACTTGGGGCTGGGGATTGGTCACTTCTGGCATAGCGCAAATTCCTCCTCTATCCATACAGGCCCGTGGGCTTGCTTCGGGCTTCCAAAGGCGGGCAGACCTGTCCCGCGTGTTCCATTATAGGTGCCCCGCTCCCCGCCTGGCAATTACAGGGCGGTTACAAATCCTTTAAGATTGTCTTAAGAAGCCGGGCCCCTCTGGGACTCTCTATGATTTAGACGCAGACGGATGGAAAAGGTTACACGTTTTTCCGGAATTTTTCTTCCGGCGGAAAACGGCGGCGCGTCCGGGCCGGGAGAGGCCGGGCGTGCCGCCGCCGATTTGTCTGCGGGCTTATCCGATTTTTTCCATGTGGGCGGCGGCGGATTTCAGCATCAGCCGCTTGGTGCCCACGTCGTCGAAGGCGATCTCCGCCAGGGCGTCGCCCCCCATTTTCTGGATGGAGAGGATCATGCCCCGGCCGAAGGCCTTGTGGCGCACCGTGTCCCCCTTCTGGAAGCTGGGGGCGGCGCTCCCCCCCGGGGCGGGCCTGGCCCCTCCCCCCGCGGGGGGATTCAGGGGGTGCTTGGGCTTTTGGGCGCTTCCATAGCCGCCCCCCGCCCCGGACATGGCCCGGGTGAAGCCGCCGTAGGAGGGCTGCTGGGCGGGCCGCTGGGGCCGCTGGTCATAGGGACTGCGTCCGCCGGCCTGGCCGCCGTAGCTCCCCCGCTGGTAGGAGCCGTAGCCCCCGTAGCCCGAGGTCCGGCTGGGCATCCCGCCCCAGCCGCTCTCCTCCTCCCCGCCCAAATCGGACAGGTAGGACCTTCCGGTCCGCTCCAGGTGCTCCGGGGGGATCTCCTCCACGAACCGGGAGGGCCGGTTGCTGCTGGTCCGGCCGAAGATCATCCGTTGGTTGGCGCAGGTGAGGTAGAGCTTCTCCTTGGCCCGGGTCATGGCCACGTAGCACAGCCGCCGCTCCTCCTCCATCTCCTCCGTCTCCCCGATGGCCCGGATGCCGGGGAAGATGCCCTCCTCGGCCCCCACCACGAAGACCACGGGGAACTCCAGGCCCTTGGCCGCGTGCATGGTCATCATCACCACGCAGTCCTGGTCCGGGTCGTGGCTGTCCAGGTCGGTGTACAGGGCGATCTCGTCCAGGAAGCCGGCCAGGGAGGGCTCCTCCCCGGCGTTCTCCATGTAACCCCGGATGGAGGTGAGCAGCTCCCGCACGTTCTCCAGCCGGGTCCGGTCCTCCACGGTGTTCTTGCTCTCCAGCATGACGGCGTAGCCCGTGCGGAGGATCAGCTCCTCGTAGAACTGGTCCAGAGGCAGCTCGCTGAGCAGTCCCGCCAGTTCTCCCATGAGGCTTGTAAAGGCGGCCAGCTTGCCGGCGGACCGCTCCAGCTCCGGGTACATCCGGGCGTTGTCGATGACGGCGTAGAGGGAGGCCCCCTCCCGCCGGGCGATGTCCTGGGCGGTCTCCACCGTCTTCTGGCCGATGCCCCGGGGCGGGTTGTTGATGATCCGGGTCAGCCGCAGGTCGTCCTCCGGGTTGTTCAGGACGGCCAGGTAGGCCACCATGTCCTTGACCTCCGCCCGGTCGAAGAACCGGGTGCCCCCGATGATCCGGTAGGGGATGCCGTTGCGCTTGCAGGCGTTCTCCAGCTGGTTGGACTGGGCGTTCATCCGGTAGAGGATGGCGTGGTCCTTCCACTTCTTCCCCTGGCTGTAGTCCTCCAGGATGCGGGCGGCCACATACTGGGCCTCGTCGTTCTCGTTCATGGCGGAGTAGAGGGTCAGCTTCTCCCCCTCCCCGGCGCGGGTCCACAGCTCCTTGCCCTTCCGGCCCTGGTTGTTCCGGATGACGGCGTTGGAGGCCTCCAGGATGTGGCGGGTGGAGCGGTAGTTCTCCTCCAGGCGGATGGTGCGGCAGCGGGGGTATTGCTTCTCGAAGGAGAGGATGTTCTCGATGGTGGCCCCCCGGAAGCGGTAGATGGACTGGTCATCGTCGCCCACCACGCAGAAGTTCTCGTACCCCCCCGCCAGGGTGGAGGCCAGCAGGTACTGCAAATTATTGGTGTCCTGGTACTCGTCAATGAGTACATAATGGAATTTTTTCTGATAATATTCCCGTACGTCATCAAACTGTTGGAGCAGACGGACGGTGTGGAGGATGATGTCGTCGAAATCCAGGGCGTTGGCCTCCCACAGCCGGCGCTGGTACTCCACATAGATCTTGGCGATCTTGGTCAGGCGGAAGTCCCCGGACTTCTCGCACTCGGCCAGGTACTCCTCTGCCAGCTTCATGGCGTCCTTGGCCCGGGAGATGTAGCCCAGCACCGACCGGGGCGGAAACTGCTTGTCATCGATCCCCAGGTCCTTCATGGACTCCTTGATGACCCGGAGGGAGTCGTCGGTGTCGTAGATGGTGAAGGAGGAGGCGAAGCCCAGCTTCTCGATGTCCCGGCGGAGGATGCGCACGCAGGCGGAGTGGAAGGTGCTGGCCCAGATGTCGTTGGCGGCGGGGCCCAGCATGGCCGCCAGCCGGTCCTTCAGCTCCCCGGCGGCCTTGTTGGTAAAGGTGATGGCCAGGATGGTCCAGGGGGCGGCGGGGTCCAGGCGGCACAGCCGGTCCCGGCGCTCCCGGTCCTCCGGGGGCAGGGGACGGCCATTGGCGCAGTCCTCCAAAAAGGCCAGGTCCTCCCCGGTGGCCCACTCCGGGACCTCGGGGCTGTCGGAGCCCCGGCCGTATTTCATCAGGTTGGCGATGCGGTTGATGAGCACCGTGGTCTTGCCGCTGCCCGCCCCGGCCAGCAGCAGCAGCGGGCCCTCGGTGGCCAGGGCGGCCTTCTGCTGCTCCGGGTTCAGCCGGGAGAAGTCCCGGGCGATGGCCCCCCGGCGGGCCTTGGCAAACCGTTGTTCCTGTTCGTGGTTCAGCATGGCGTTAGTCTCTCTTTCTTCATTTCACAGTGCTGCTATTTTATAACAAAACCGCCCCTCCGGTCAACCGGAAACAGGCGGTCCCTCCGGCATCCCCTCCGCCGGATGGCCCTTTCGGTGTATCGTTCCGTGCAAACAGGACATACGTAATAGTAATAGTAATAGTAACAGTAATAGTAACAGTAACAGTGACAGTGACAGAAAAAGAAAAAGTAAGTGTGATCTGTCAGTGTAAGTGTGGGCCCGGCGCGGCCCGGAGGAGAGAGAGAAATTTTGATATTTCGGGCGCGGGGCTGGCATATTTGGCGCGGACGCCTCATACACTGATGCGGTGCGGACAGCCTCTTGGCTCCCAAATGCAAGATATAGTCCCTTTTTCCCCGCAAAGCCACGCCATTGTGTGGTTTTGCGCCGGATCTGAAACCAAACTGTAACCATTTTGCCACCGTCCCGTAACGGTTCCGATACGATGGTAACACCCCGCCGTGCTATACTGTAAGTACAATCCGGGAGCATATCAGTCCATCTCGTTGAAAGGAGGTCTCCCCCATGAAAAAACTGCTGCTGACCGCGATGATCGCCGCCCTGCTTGTGATGCCCCTGGCGGGCGTCGCCCTGGCCCAGACGCCGGAGGCCTCCGCCCCCGCCGGGACGGCCCAGGAGCCGGACTTCGACCCCGGCTGCGTCCCCGCCGAGACGGACGCGCTGGCGTCCATGACCCCCGCCCTCCACGCCGTGGTCCTGGCCATGCTCCACCAGGAGCAGGACCGCTTTTCCCCTGACAACGGGGAGCTGGTCTGGGAGTCCCTGTACAACATGCTCTCCCTCTACGGCCAGCTGGACGAGCGCTCCAGCTATGTGAACGGGGACCTGGTCCTGCCCGTGGAGACGGTCCTGGACTTCTCCTCCGCCCTCACCCCCAGCCTGGCGGACCTGGGCTCCCTGCCCGATGACCTGTCCGACCGGATGGTGTACGCCTCCGAGATCGACAGCTACCGCCTGGCCTGCGGGGACGACGGCCTGGCCCAGATCCGCCTGGAGTCCAGCCGCAGCCAGGGCCGGAGCCTGGAGCTCACCGGCAACCTGGTGTATCTGGTGGACGGCACCTCCCTGGCCCGCTTTCAGGCCACCCTGCAGCCCGGGGATAACCTGTTCGGCTACGCCATCACGGCCCTGGAGCTGCTGTAACCCCTCTATCGGCAAAAGGAGCGCCCCGGGCGCTCCTTTTTTATGGGTATAATCCCCCTGTCCCCTGGCTATATTTTTCCCGGACCCTTGCGCTTCCCCGCCGCCGTGATTATAATAAAGAACAAATCGCAAAATCGATTCGAGGTGCCATTCCATGGAATTGAAGATACAAGACTACATCCGCCCCGGCAGGCGCGCCCACTTGGTGGGCGTCGGCGGGGTGTCCATGTCCCCCCTGGCCGAGGTGCTCCACGGGGCGGGCGTGATCGTCACCGGCTCCGACATGAGGGAGAGCGCCGCGGTGGACCACCTGCGCGCCCTGGGCATTCCCGTGACCATCGGCCACCTGCCCCAGAGCGTGGCGGGGACGGGCTGCGTCATCCGCACCGCCGCCGTCCACGATGACAACCCGGAGATCGCCGCCGCCCGGGCGGCGGGCATCCCGGTCTTTGAGCGGGCCCAGGCCTGGGGCGCCCTCATGACCCACTACAAAAACGCCCTGTGCGTGGCGGGCACCCACGGCAAGACCACCACCACCTCCATGTGCACCCACATCTTCCTGGCCGCCCAGCGGGACCCCTCGGTGATGATCGGGGGCGTGCTCCCCGCCCTGGGCTGCGGCCACCGGGTGGGCAAGGGGGACACCATCATCCTGGAGTCCTGCGAATACTGCAACTCCTTCCTGTCCTTCTTCCCCACCGTGGCCGTTATCCTGAACGTGGAGGCCGACCACCTGGACTTCTTCAAGGACCTGGAGGACATCAAGCGCTCCTTCCGCAAGTTCGCGGAGCTGGTGCCCGCCGATGGCTTCGTGGTGGCCGACCGGGACGATCCCCACACCATGGACGCCCTGGAGGGCCTGGACCGGCAAATGGTCACCTTCGGTCTGGAGGAGGGGGACGTCCACGCCGCCAACCTCACCTGGGTCAACGGCTACGGCTCCTTCGACGTGATGGCCCGGGGGGAGAAGTTCGCCCATGTGGACCTGTCCGTCCCCGGGGTCCACAACGTGCGCAACGCCCTGGCCGCCTGCGCCGCCGCCCTGTGCCTCAGCGTCCCCGCCTCCGCCGTGGAGGAGGGCCTGAAGGCCTTCCACGGGGCGGGCCGCCGCTTTGAGAAGAAGGGGGAGTACCACGGGGCCATGGTGTACGACGACTACGCCCACCACCCCGACGAGCTCCACGCCCTGCTCACCACCGCCAAGGGTCTGGGGTACCGCCGGGTGGTCTGCGCCTTCCAGCCCCACACCTACACCCGCACCGCCGCCCTGTTCGACCAGTTCGTGAAGGAGCTGAAGCTGCCCGACGTGACCATTCTGATGGAGATCTTCCCCGCCCGGGAGCAGAACACCCTGGGCATCTCCTCCAAGGATCTGGCGGAGAAAATTCCCGGGGCGGTCTACTGCGCCACTCTGGAGGAGGTCGCCGCCCGGCTGCGGGAGGCTGCCCGCCCCGGCGACCTGGTCCTCACCGTGGGGGCCGGAGACATCTATCTGGCCGGGGAGGCCCTGGTGGCGGAGCCGTAACCCCAGGGGCAGTTCCGCTCCCGCCGCGCAGACTCTGTCCCACCGTTTTCCCGTGAAGCAGCGCCCGGAATCATAACGATTCCGGGCGTTTTGTCCTTTTTGCCCGCCGCCTACCTTATAAATATAGAATGTGCTGCCGGACGCCGGCGCGGTTTTTCCCGGCCTCCCCGTTAGGCCCCGAAAAGCATTTTGTCTACAAACAACAATTTTGCCGCCGGAGGGCGCGATTGTTTCTGTTTGACAACCGCACGGCACTGTGCTATATTTTGCCCGTTAACACGCCGCCGGGCGGTTTCAGGCGGTCTTCCGCCCCCTGCCCGCTTATTTTCACACTGTTTTGTTTCGTTACAGGTGTTCAAGAAGGACTGAGTCACCCCATGCAATCAAAAATATCCATTGATTTTTCCAACCGGGACCTGAAGGCGCTGATCCTGCCGCTGGTTGTGGAACAGCTACTGGCCATCACCGTGGGTCTGGCGGACTCCATGATGGTGGCCCGCGTGGGCGAGGCGGCCGTGTCTGCCGTATCCCTTGTGGATTCCATCAACGTCCTCCTGGTCAACGCCTTTGCCGCCCTGGCCACCGGAGGCGCTGTGGTGGCGGGCCAATATCTGGGGCTGCGGGAGACGGAAAAAGCCAACCGTTCCGCCCAGCAGCTGCTGCTTTTCATGGGCGAGATCTCCCTGGTCACCACGGTGCTCCTGTATCTGATGAAGGGCTTCATCCTCCATGTGGTCTTCGGCGCCGTCGCCCCGGACGTGGCCGCCTACGCGGACGCCTATTTCAACATCGTGGAGGCCTCCACCTTCTTTTTGGCCATCTATAACGCCGGCGCGGCGCTGTTCCGGGTCATGGGCAATTCCGGCATCTCCATGCGGGTCTCCCTCATTATGAACCTCATCAACGTCACCGGAAACGCCATCCTCATCTTCGGCTTTCGCATGGGGGTGGTGGGGGCCGCCATTCCCACCCTGGTGTCCAAGATCGTGGCCGCCGGACTCATGGTGGCCCTGCTTTTCCGGCAGGACCTGACGCTGCACCTGTCCCGGCCCTTTTCCTTCCGCCACGAGCGAAATATCATCCGGCACATCCTGCTTTTCGGCGTTCCCAACGGCATTGAGGGCAGCATGTTTCAGCTGGGCAAGATCCTGCTGCTGTCGGTGGTGACCGCGTTCGGCACCGCCTCGGTGGCCGCCAACGCCATCTCAAACACCGTGTGCACCTTCCAGTGCCTCGCGCCCCAGTCCATTGGCCTGGGGATGGTCACCGTCGTGTCCCGCTGCATCGGCGCGGGCCAGACGGACCAGGCCCGTTTTTACACCCGCAAGCTGATGAAGTGGGGCTACGCCGCCATGCTGGCCACCAACCTTCTGATCTTCGCGCTGATGCCCCTGATCCTGTTGATCTACGGGCTGTCCGAGGAGGCCAGCTACTATGCCCGCATCATCATGCTCTCCCACGGGGGCGTGGGGATCGTGCTCTGGCCCATCGCCTTCCAGCTGCCCCAGTCCCTCCGGGCCGCGGGAGACACCCGCTTCACCATGACCGTCTCCTCCCTGTCCATGTGGATCTTCCGGGTGATCTTCGGCGTCCTGTTCGCGCGGACCCTGGGTCTGGGCGTTCTGGGCATCTGGTTTTCCATGTACATCGACTGGTTCGTCCGGGCCGTCTTTTTTGTCACCCGCTACCGCGGCGACCGCTGGGAGCAAAAGGGCATCCAGGAGTAGCCGGTTCCGCTCCCCCCGCCGGGCGGATTCCCCCTTGACTTTTCCCCCCTGTGCCGATACCATGGTTACATTGGATCTACCATGCGCGGAGGTGCCGCCTCCGCCATGTGGGAAAGGATGAAGAAGCATGATCGTCTTCCTGGTCTTTCTGGTCTGTTTCGCGGCCTCCGTGGTGGGTTCCATCTGCGGGATCGGCGGCGGCGTCATTATCAAGCCCGTTTTGGACGCCTTTGGCATCATGGACGTGTCCACCCTCAGCTTTCTCTCCGGGTGCACCGTGCTGTCCATGACCACCTACTCGGTGATCCGTTCCCGGGCCGGAGGCGCTTCGTCCTTTGACCGCTCCACCGGCCTGCCCATGGCTCTGGGCGCGGCGCTGGGCGGCATTGTGGGCAAGCAGCTGTTTCAGGTGGTCAAGGGCATGAGCGCTGACCCCAACCGCGTGGGCGCCATTCAGGCCGCCTGCCTGCTGGTGGTGACGCTGGGCACTCTGATCTATACCGTTTTCAAGGCCCGGATCCCCACCCACCGGATGGCCAATACGGCGGCATGCGCGGTGATCGGCTTCTTTTTGGGCATCCTGTCCTCCTTCCTGGGCATCGGCGGCGGCCCCATCAACCTGGTGGTGCTGTTTTTCTTCTTCTCCATGGACACCAAAACCGCGGCGGAGAACTCCCTGTACATCATTTTCTTCTCCCAGCTGGCCAGTCTGGCCGCCAGTATCCTGACCCGCTCCGTCCCGCCCTTCTCCCTTGGCATGCTGTGCCTGATGGCAGGCGGCGGTATCCTGGGCGGCGCCTTCGGCCGCTCCGTCAATAAAAAGCTGGACAGCCAGGCAGTGGACAAGCTCTTTATCGCCCTGATGGTCCTGATGATCCTCATCAACATCTATAATATCCGCAAATTCCTGTAAGGGACTTCGTTCCCCCTTCTTTTATGGAACGGTATGCCCCAACGCCGGCCTGTGCCGCCGGGTCCGGCCATTCATGTTCGTCCGTGCCAAACAGCAGGGACCGGGTAACACCCGGTCCCTGCTATTTTTTCCCGTCCGGCCCCTTTCGGCCCCCGCCGCCCTTCCAAATCCGGCCCACGGCGGGCTGTTTTGGTAAAATTCTCCAAAAATATGATTGGCTTTTTATGCAACATTTTCAAAATCCCTGAACGTAAAACCCTAATTTGTAACCGGTTTTGTGACCGCCCGATGCTATAATACAGTCAAGTTCAGAAAGACCATGATGGTGAAAGACGGGTACCCGTCTTTCACCCCGTATATACGGGGTGAAAATTTGCGCGGGGATTTTTCCCTCGCGTCAGGGGACGGGCGATCCGAGTTGCGGGAGGAGAAGGGCATGGACAGCAGAGGGGCTCCCACTGCCGGGCGAACCGGACCGCCCAACACAAAAGAGCTGCTGCTCCAAACGGCGTCGGCGCTGACAGACGGCTGCGTTTTCTGGTACCGGCCCGGGGAGGGCCTGCCCGCGGAGCTGCCGGAACGGCTGGCCCCCCAGGAGGGTGAGGCGCACACGCTCTGGGACGCCCGGGCCATGGAGGCCCTGCAAGCCCTTCTGAACGGGCTCCCCCCGCCGCCCTCCCAAGGCCGGCGGTTCCTCCAGCTCCGGCAGGGACAGACCTCCGGCGCCTGGGCGGAAGTCCGGTACGTCACCCTGGAGGACGGTATCCTGGCGGCGGTCAAGGGACTCACCCAGGAGCAGGAACAAGACCTTCTCCGCCAGTCCCAGCTGGACCATGTGACGGGGCTGTACCACCGGGAGGCCTTTATCCAGCTGCTGGCCCAGCGGACCGCCGGGCCGGATGGGAACGGCGCCCTGGTTTTGGCCCGCATCAACCATCTGAACCAGGTCAACGACCAGCTGGGCAGCCGGCAGGGCGACCTGGTCCTCCGCGACCTGACCCGGACCATGCAGGCTCTGCTGCACAGCCGGGAGCTGGCCGGCCGCTGCGGGGCGGAATTTTTCCTCTACCTGAATCCCGCCCCCAACCGGGAGCTGCTGGAGGAGCGGCTGCGCATCCTCTGCGCCGCCCTGCACCGGAAGCTGGACGAGGGGATCACCATCACCGCCAATCTGGGCGTGTTGGACGGCCTGGAACAGGGCTTCCGCTATGACGAGCTGTATGAGAAGGTCCGTCTAGCCCTGCGCAGCAGCGCCCAGAGGGGAGAGGGCACCTTCGAGATCTACCGCCCGGAGCTCCAGCCCCCTCCCGAGCCGGCCCGAGGCCTCCTCCCGGAGGGGCCCTCGGCCAGGGACAGCCGGATCTTCGTCCGGACCTTCGGCTATTTTGACGTATTCGTGGACGGAAATCCCATCCATTTTCAGGGCGGCCAGGCCAAGGAGCTCATGGCCCTGCTTGTGGACCGGCGGGGCGGCTTTCTCAACTCCTCGGAGGCGATCGCCTGCCTGTGGGAAAACGAGCCCGCCAACAAGACCACCTTCGCCCGGTTCCGCAAGGTCGCCATGCGGCTGAAGCGCTCCCTGGAGGAGGCCGGGGCGGCGGACATCCTGGAGTCCCGCGGCGGGGAGCGGCGGGTGATCCCGGAAAAGTTCCGCTGCGACTACTACGAATACCTGGACGGCGCCGGCCGCGGAGACAGAGCGGCCCCCACCGCCTACATGACCAATTACAGCTGGGCGGAATCCACGCTAGCCGACCTGATGGGGGCCGGATGACCCCCGGGTCCCCCCGGGATTCTTCCCCCGAAAACCTGTAATTGGAACGCTTTTGTCACGCCGGCACCACAGAAGCGGAACGCCGGCCCGATATAATGAAATGTACTGGTAGAAGTTTGCCCATTTTGCCAAAAAACATACGAGACAGGGAGGAACGCATATGCCCGGACAGGCTGTTACGGAACGCCGGATCCGTCAAATCGACCCGAACGCCTTCCCAGACCCCAATATGATGTTCCTCTGCTTTGACGGCTGGGACGGAGAGATCCCCCTGGGCCGGGTGCTGAGTGCCTATCCCCCTTACGAGCTCCCCTTTGCTGGACTGGGGGACCTGCTGCTGACGGTGGACCGGCTGTGCGACCGGCTCCACATCTCCCAGAGCTTTATGGAGCTGCGCCGGCCGGAGGCCTCCAAGGGGTGCCGGCGGCCTGAAACCGGCGAGTGGAACCAACATGACGCCGCCGTGCCCATGAGCTACGACCAGCTCTGGCACCGGTTCGGCGAGGCCCGGGTGTTCACCCTGCATATCCAGTTCCGGCGCAACGCCACCTGGCAGGGACACATCCTGATGGGGCCCCGGTCCCGGCGTCCCACCCCCTTCCGGAGCGCCCTTGAGCTGCTGAACCTGCTCAACAGCGCCCTCAAGGGCGACACAGCGGAGAAAGATCTGGAGGAAAAGGTATGGTAAAAGCGATCAAGACCATTTGGAACGTCCTGAGCACGCTGATCCTGCTGGTCATCGTGGTCCTGGCGGTCCTGTTGGCCGGCGTCCGGCTGGTGGGCCTGCGGCCCTTCGTGGTGCTGTCCGGCAGCATGGAGCCCACTTACCACGTGGGGTCCATGATCTACGTCAAATCGGTGGACCCCGGCTCCATTCAGGTGGGCGACCCCATCACCTTTGTCCTCAACGAGGACCTGGACGTGGCCACCCACCGGGTCATCGATATCGACCGGGAGAACCAGCACTTCTACACCAAGGGCGACGCCAATGACGCCGCTGACGGCTCTCCCGTCCACTTCAACAATCTGGTGGGCAAGCCCATTTTCACCATCCCCTACCTGGGCTACTTCGCCGACTGGATCTCCAACCCGCCGGGCATCTATCTGGCCGGGACCGGAATGGTCATCTTCGCGATCCTGCTGTTCCTCCCCGACCTGCTGGCCAAGGCCGACGAGTCCGACCGGAAGGCCGCCGCCAAAAAAGCGGAGAAGGAGAAAACAGACGCCCCCGTCCCCTGACAGCCCCCCTACTTGTGTATCTTAATCCCGGCAAGACCGGGTGAGATAGAATGAAAATGTATTTTAATTGTGAAAGGAGACCCCAGTATGAAACACATGAAGAAGATCCTGACAGTGGCCTGCGCCATGGCCCTGTCCGCCGCCATCGCTATCGGCGGCACCCTGGCCTACCTGACCTCCACTGACGAGGTCGTCAACACCTTTACCGTCGGTAATGTCCAGATCAAGCTGGACGAGGCCAAGGCCAATGCGGACGGCTCCCTCGTTGACGGTGCTGACCGTGTTCAGGCCAACAGCTACAAGCTGCTGCCCGGCCACACCTATAACAAGGACCCCATGGTCACCGTTCTGGCTAACAGCGAAGCCTGCTATGTATTTGCAAGCATCACCTTCAACAAGGTCGATGAAATCAACGCCATCGAAGCTCTGGATATTCGCACTTCCGGTCTGTCCAAGCTGCTGGGCGGCATGAGCAATAAGTGGGAACTCATGTCCAACACCGTTAATGACGACTCCACTCAGACCATCCTCTTCAAGTATAACGCCGTTGTTCCCGGTGCCACCACCGATACCAAACTGGATAAGTTGTTCACTACTGTTACGCTCCCCGGTGAAGTGACCAATGCCGAGCTTGCAACCCTCGAAGGCTTTGAGATGACCATAAACGCCTATGCCATCCAGGCCGACGGCTTCGCCAGCGCTGAGGCCGCTTGGGCCGCCTATGCCAACCAGGCTAAAGACTGACGGTTCGTTTCAGCATCTTATAACTCAGCGTTTTATAACAAGGAGGGAACTCCATGAAGAAAAAGATTCTGGCCGCTGTCCTGGCCTGCGCCCTGTGCGTGGGGATCGGCGTGGGCGGCACCCTGGCTTGGCTGACCGCCACCACCGGTAACGTTGTCAACACCTTTACCACCAGTGATATCGATATTACTCTTGCGGAGACCAAGGGTGGAACGGACAAGGAATTCAAGATGGTTCCCGGCCACACCATCGAGAAGGACCCCAAGGTAACCGTCACGGCTGGCAGCGAGCCCTGCTACCTGTTTGTGAAGGTGGAAAAGTCTACGACTCCTGCATTTGATGACTTTATGACTTACACAATCGCTGATGGCTGGACTCTGGTAACTGGTGAAACTGATGTCTATTATAGGGAAGTCAAAAACAGCACTTCCGGCCAAGAAACGGAAGTCCTCGCTGATGATCAAGCGTTTCCCGTGATTAAGGATGATACCGTTACTGTAAAAGATACCGTGACTAAGGCGGATATGAACGCATTAACAACTACGTATCCTACTTTGACCATCACTGCTTACGCCACTCAGCTGTACAAGAGCAATTCTGAGATGTTCACTGTAGCCGAGGCTTGGGCTAAGGTTAATCCTAATGCTCCCGCATCCTCCACCTAATTTGTAGCAAACACCCTTCACATAACAAAACAGTAAAGGAGAACACATCATGAAAAAGAAGTCTATTGTCCTGGCGGCCACCGCTCTGATGATGGCTGCCGCCCTGGTGATCGGCGGCACCCTGGCCTACTTCACCGACACCGACAACGCCACCAACACCTTCACCGCCGGAGGCGTGAAGATTGACCTGAACGAGCAGCAGAGAGGCGAAAATGGCCTGGAAGCCTTTGAGCAGGACAAGATTCTGATGCCCATTGTGGGTTCCGCCCAGGGCGAAAAGGATGAATACGGTATGCCCAAAGCCGACAACTATGTTGACAAAATGGTCACCGTTACCAACACCGGCGCTTCCGATGCCTATGTCCGCGCCTACTTTGCCATTCCTTCCGCTTTGGACGATGGCTACGAGACCTTCAACGCCGGTCTGAATGTCCTGCACTTCAACTTTGGCAACAAGGTCACTGAGGACGGCACCATCTCCTCTACCTATGGCGTGGAGTGGATTTGGAAGCACGACGGCAAGTGGAACTATTTCGAGACCACCATCGACGACGTAAGCTACAACGTCTACTACGCTGACTACTATGAGGCTCTGCCCGCCGGTGAGACCACCGAGCGCTTCGTGGACGGCGTATATCTGGACAAGAGCTTCGATCAGAAGGACGACGGTACCTATGTGGCCTTTGGCCAGGACTTGGATCTGGGCTCCCTGGACATGAACGAAGTCAGCTGCCCCGTCTTTGCCGTTGCCGTTCAGGCCGCCGGCTTTGATTCCGCTGATGAAGCGATTACCGAGGCTTTCGGTGCCAACTACAACCCCTTCGGCGGCACCTCCACCAACTGGCAGTAATCCTGTTTTCAGCACTTTGATCTCTACTTAAATTTTTCCCCGGGGAGGGTCCGCCCTCCCCGGGGCACCCCCAAACCTGAACCTTCCGCGATCTTCCGCGCACCTATGTCCCGGCACATAACTTTGAAAATTCCTGTTCCATCAGTTTGTACATACAGAAACGTGTTGTAAATAGAAACGAAGACAGAAGGGTGGTTACATCATGAGGAAAAAGCTATTGGGCGGAAGCCTGCTGGTGATCCTCGCGGCGCTGTTCGCCTATGGGACCTGGGCGTACTTCACGGCCGAGGCCCGGACGACCAACGTCATCACCACCGGCACCATCCACATCTCCCTCAAGGAGACCCAGGGTGTGGACGCCGACGGCAACGAGATCCTCTTCCCCGAGGAGGGCATCTCCGGCGTCATGCCCGGCGTGTCGGTGGATAAGCTGGTCACGGTGAAAAACGAGGGCACCAGCGACGCATGGATCCGCATCGTCGTGAGCAGCGAGATCATCGCCGCGGACGGCACGACCAAGCTGCCTTTGACCCTGGGCAACGGAGAAGACGTGCTCTCCTTCGACATCCAGAACAAGTGGATCCAGGGCGAGAACGGATACTATTACTACACCGAGGCCCTGAAGCCCGCCCAGAATGGCCAGCCCGGTGAGACGACCCAGGCCCTGTTCACCAAGGTGACCTTCAATCCCGCCATGGGCAACGAGTATCAGGGCTGCACCGCCTATGTGAAGGTGGCCGCCCACGCCGTCCAGGTGAAGAACAACCCCATCCCCGCCGGCGGCGACGTGACCGATGTGGCCGGCTGGCCCGCCGTGGCGGCCGAGGAACCTGAGACCCCCGCGGAACCCGAGACTCCCCTGGAGCCCGACAGCTCCGCTGAGTCTGAATTTTGAGAAAGGAGGACTGAACAATGAAAAAACGTGTATTGGCCCTCCTGCTGTGCGGCTGCATGCTGCTGGGCATGGTCCCCGCCCTGGCCGTTGAGAGCACCGGAGATGTGTCCGGGGATTCTTCCATCTCCATCACCGTGGATGATGAGGACTCTGTGGACTCTACTGATCCCGCGGACCCCGCCGATCCCGCGGACCCCGCCGATCCTGAGGACCACACCGATCCTGAGGACCCCGCCGATCCTGAGGGCCCCGCTGATCCTGAGGACCCCGCCGATCCTGAGGACCCCGCCGATCCTGAGGACCCTGCCGATCCTGAGGACCCTGCCGATCCTGAGGACCCTGCTGATCCTGAGAATCCCGCTGATCCTGAGAATCCCGCTGATCCTGAGAATCCCGCTGATCCTGAGAATCCCGCTGATCCTGAGAATCCCGCTGATCCTGAGAATCCCGCCGATCCTGAGAATCCCGCTGATCCTGAGAATCCCGCTGATCTTGAGGACCCCGCCGATCCTGAGAATCCCGCCGATCCTGAGAATCCCGCTGATCCCGCGGACCCCGCGGAGCTCCCCGAGCCCCCTGTGGTGGACCCCATTCCCGGCGCGCCCAGCCTGCCCGAGATCATTCCGCCCTGTGACCTCTGCGGAGAGGTCCACACCGGCGAGTGCCCCAATCCTCCCGCCGCGGAATTTGACGCCGAAGCGGCCTACGAATACATGCAGTCCCTGAACGACGAGGGCCGCAGCGAAGAAGCCACCGAATACTTCAACAGCCTGACCGAAGAACAGCAGGCGGCTTTGCAGCAGTATATTCTGGAGAAGCAGTCCGCGCCTTCTGTTCCCAAATGCACCTGCGGCGCCGCCGAGGGCGAAGCCCACGCCGTGGACTGCCCGCTGTATGAAAAGCCTGATCTCTCTGTTGTGTACAACATTTATCGGCTTCTGCTGAGTGCAGAAAACATGGAGGAATATAACGCTGTTCTGGATGAGCTAGACGATGAATCCTACGACGCATTCTATGAGGCTTTGAGTGAAAAACAGTGCAGCGAACTTCGTGACAAATTCTTAGAGCTTTGCCGCGGAGAAATGCCTCCTATCCCGGTCATCTATGGTGCGGTCGAATATCCCTCGAATGGCACCGTGGACTTTACAGAAGCAGCTCCCTTCCTGGCTCCTGTAACCGGTTCTGCGAAGCTTGATTTTTCTGCCGATACTCCCGTAGTGTTCAGTGCCCGCACTCTGATGACTAGTGCAGTTTCCGGTTCCTATGGTCTTATGCCTCTTGACCTAGATACAGGAGATGACAGTCCCCTGAAACTGAGCAAGTCTGTCTCGGGCCCGGATGAGAGCGGTATCTATACCCTGACTTTGGAAGCCTATGCCACTGGCAACATGAACATTACTACCGAGGAGTCCTCTGTGCCTACCGACATCATTCTGGTTCTGGACCAATCTGGTTCTATGACGCAGAATTTCACCTCATACCGTAAAATCAGTTCCACCGCACAGAAACTTTATGATGACTACCAGAATCAATTGTATGCCAAGGTCGAGACGGATGACGGGATTTTATACCGTAAAGTAAACATTTCCTTGAACCCCACTGGAACTGAGGAGGCCTACCAAGAGGTTGCAAATGGCACCAGGAACAGTACACTCTTTGAGAACCGCGATAGTCTCTACTATAAAGTTGGGGATCATGTTTCTGAAGTGACTGTGAGTCGTGAGAGGATAGGTGGCAATATTTTCGGTTATTACCAATACACTTATACTTACACAGACGAAGATGGAATCCTTAAAACTATAACCAGTGACGGCAACGACACACGACCTCTCCGAAATGGTACTCTTAATAATCTCTACACGCGTGAAACTATTACAATTTACGAATATACCTTCTCCTATCAGGGGGCCGACAATGCTTCCGTAGCAGATGGTCCTTATGCTGCCGGAGACACTGTAGACCAGTATTATGAGCAGTTTACGCAAAGCCGTTTGGATGCCTTGAAAACTGCTGTTACGAATTTTGCTGATTCGGTTGCGAAAAAAGCGGCCGGTTCTGATGGCGACATTACTACTACCGATGATAATGTAAATCACCGCATCGCCATGGTTGGTTTCGCTTATGGCAATACGGGATATAATAGTGACCCAGCCTACACAAACACCGAACTCTTTATCGGAAGTAATTCTTATCGCTACAATGATGGCGCCAGCAACTATTACGGCAGAGCATTCCAAGACATGGATACAGCCAGCGGAAAAGCAAATGTAACATCTTCCATCAATCAACTGGATGCCAACGGTGCTACCTATGTTGACGTTGGCATTGAAATGGCCAATAGCATCTTTCAGGCCAATACTATCCCGGAGGGCGAAACTCGAAACCGTGTGGTAATCGTGTTTACCGACGGTGATCCTGGTTGGAATGGTAACTGGGAGGGTGCCGCTTACGGCAATAGCGGCGACGCTAAAGCAGTAGCAGACCAAGCGATCACAAATGCCCAGATCACCAAGAACACTTACGGAGCCACAGTCTACACCGTAGGTATTTTTGACGGAGCAGACGCTACTACTCCCATTCCCATCAACGCAACTGATTCCAACAAGTATATGCACTATACCTCGTCCAATTTTAAAAATGCCACCTCCATGGACAATCCCAACACTGCCACTTATCCCGAGAATGGCAGTTACTACCTGTCCGCCAGCAACTCAGACGCTCTGAACAACATTTTTGAGACCATTTCCAACCAAATCGAAGAAGGCGGCACCACAGTCACATTAGACGAAAATGCTGTTCTGAAAGATGTTGTCTCCACCTATTTCAAGCTACCTGACGGTACCGATGCCAGTAAGATCAAGGTCTACACAGCAGAGTATACCGGCGAAAACCAATTTGGAACGCCCCAGCCGTTTAGTCAAGCCGAGGTCACAGTAGACGGAAAAAACGTCTCGGTTACAAATTTTAGTTATAAGGATAATTATGTGGGCACTAAGACGGTTAACGGAAGCGTCGAATATGTAGGCAAAAAGCTGATCATCGAGATTCCTGTGATCGTGGAATCTGAATTCTGGGGTGGAAATGGTGTCATCACAAATGGCGCAGGTTCCGGCATTTATGAGAATGCCACATCCGCTACCCCGGTAAAAGAATTCCAAAGTCCCACCGTGGACGTTCCCATCAACATCCCCGATCCCACTCCGGTCAATCGAAACGTCTACTTTGGCGGGGATGTGCCCGGGACAGCCGATCTTTACGTTGCCATTCCCAATCCAACTGACGAGGATGCCTGGCAGGATGACTACATTAAAAGCATCACTTACTCCATGAGCCAAACTGTCAGCAACACAGAAGATGGTTCCTACACGATCACTGCCACCGCCAAGCCTTTGTACGACGGCATATACACAGAGGGAACCAGCAGCTGCGACGCCCAAGTCGTTGTTTTCAAGCCAGTGGCGGAGTATCAGGACAGTACCATTTATTTGGGACAGAGTGTGACCAATTATGAAACAGAGAACTTTAAGTCTCTGGATTGGAAAAACAGTGAAAACACTTCGTCCTCCGATGTTACAATGTATCACGATGCTCCCACCATTACGTACTCCTTCAGCCCGGACGCCGGTGCTTTCACAGATTGTACCATAATCACCTGGGATATTTTCCAAGTAAGAAGCACGCCGTATACAGAAGACGAGGCCAGCACCTTCACCGTCCATGTGCTCAAGCCTACTGTGACTTGGCGCGATACCGAGGAGTATTACGGCAATAGCATTTCCACCACTGGCTTCGCCCCCACCGGAGCAGTCACGTGGTCGGACACCAAGGCCGAGGACGCGACCCATACTCCTTCCAGCGAGGAGGCCGTCAGCGAGGCCAACAGGGCCGGCAAGCCTGCGTTGACCTTTACCTACGGGATTGGAGGCAACCTGACGGTCATGCCTGACGAGGATGTCAACGTCACTGTGACCGCCACGATCAACGGCACCGACGTCACAAGCTACGTTACCTTCGGCTGGGTCAAAAACGGCTCCGTCTGCGGCAGCGGCTGCACAGCCGCTCCTGACGGCGCCCAGTTCCGCATCCACCCCAAATTCTGCACCCTGACCATCACCAAGAGCGGCGCTGCGGACATTGACGAGAACCAGTCCTTTATCTTCACTGTGGCCCGTACGGGCGGAAATCAGGTGACGGAACTCATCGGGACCACCGTGACCATTCAGGGCAACAATAGCGTTACCATTACCGGCCTGCCCGTGGGCAGCTACACCGTAACGGAAGACGGCGGATGGTCCTGGCGCTATGAGGCCGCTGACGTCAGCGAGAAGACGGTAACTTTGCAGCCCTCGCCTTCTCCGGAAAGAGTGACGGTGATCAACGAGCGCAAGGAGATCTATTGGTTGGACGGCAATTCCTGGGCCATCAACAATTGGGCGGCTACCGGTAACGACCGGAAGAAACAGTCTCCCAAAGCATGAAAGGAGGACTAAGCCATGAAACGCGGAAAACGTGAACTTCCCCGGAAGTGGAATCAGAAGGGCTTAACAGCCCTGGCGGCAGTGGCTCTGATCCTCTGCTGCACTGTGGGCGGCACCTTGGCTTGGTTGGCTACCAGTACAGAAGAAGTCAAAAATACCTTTGCACCTGCGTCCGTTACCAGCTTCGTAGACGAGTCCTTTGACGGTACGACCAAGAGCAACGTCAGGATTCAAAATACCGGCGATGTGGACGCCTATATCCGCGCCGCCATTGTGGTAAATTGGGCCGACGCGGCTGGCAACGTCTACGGCGTGGCCCCGGTCCCCGGTCAAGATTATCAGTTGGGTCTGGACCTCGGAAACGGCTGGAAACAGGACGGGACTTATTACTACTACACCAAACCTGTTTCGCCCAACGGCTACACGGCATGTTTGATCAACAGCTGCACACAACGCAAGAATGCTCCCGCCAGCGGCTACTCCCTCCAGGTCACCATCCTGGCCGACGCCATTCAGGCCGGCGGCGTCAAGGACGGCACCAAGGCTGTGGTGGACGCCTGGGGCGTAGACCCTAAACAGCTGTAAGGAGGTGGACAGAATGAAAAAACGCATGAGAAAGTTCCTGTCCGCCCTGCTGACCCTCACCATGGTCTTCTCCCTGGCCAACTTCACCGCGGCCGCCGGGGACGACGATCCCACCGTGGTCTACAATGTCAGCACCCAGCAGTTCTCCTTCAAGAATGTGACGGTCTATGAGCACACCGATCAAGACGCCCACGCCCATCCCCAGAACGTGGACCTGTTCCGGAACATGAAGGACCTCATGCCCGGCGACTCCATCACCCAGCACATCAAGCTGAAGGTGGAAAACCTGGGCAGCGACACCGTCACCATGTACCTCAGGGCTGAGAACCCCAACGCGGACTACACCACCCTCACCGGGGAGTCCATCGCCCCCCAGCCCCCCGAGACGGGCGACAGTTCCTCCGATGAGACGGTACTCCTGGAGCGCAGCGCCGCCGTGCAGGCGGAGGGCGGCGGGTCTGCCGTTGCGACGCCTCTCCAGGCCTCCGCGGTCACCGCCAAGCTGGAGGTCCAGTACGGCGGCAAGGTCTACGGCGGCACCCTGGGCGGCGGCATCCAGCTGGCCGAGTTCTCCGGCAATGATGACGAGCAGGAGATCGACGTCACCCTGGTCATCCCCAAGGAGGCCGGCAACGACCTTCAGGGCCTGATCGCCGAGATCGACTGGGTCTTTACTGTGGAGGTCACGCCCGGCGGCGGCGAAACGCCCGGCGGCGGCGGCGAAGAAGGGGGAGGAGGCGGTGACGACGGCACCTACTACACCGTTACCGTCAACTACCTGGACAAAGACACCGGCGCGGCGGTCGCCCTCAGCTACGTGGAACGGCTGTCCGCGGGCTCCCGGTACGACGTCTCCGCCAAGGACGCCATCCAGGTCCCGGGCTATACCTACGACAGCACCACAGGCGATCCCCTGTCCGGCACACTGGACAGCAACAAGGTCATCAATGTCTACTACACCAAGAATACGGACCTCCCCGACGTGCCGACGCCCAGCGATCCCGGCCCCGGAGAGCCCGGCCCGGAGGAGCCTGCCACCGACATCGACGAACCCAAGGTACCTCTGGTGCCCAAGACGGGCGACAGCTCCATGCTCTGGCTGATGCTGTCCGCCGCCTCCGGCATCGGACTGGTCCTTCTGTTCCTGACCTCCCCCAAGAAGAAGGAAGAATCCTAACCCCGTTTCCCACAAAAATGGATCAGGAGGCTGCGGCAGCTGCCGCGGCCTCCTGATTTCTTGCTGTCTGTCCTCCGGCGTTTCCCAGCCTCACAGCGCTTCCGCCACTTTCCCGCTCTCCTCCAGGGCAAAGCCGCAGAAGGCCTCGGCCTGGGGCGACAGCACCCGGTTTCTGCTGGTGACCAGATAAAAGGTGCGGAAGGCCTCACGGTCCTCCAAGGGAAGCAGACGGACGCCGCAGGCGGCCAGCTGCTCATTCTGGGGCAGGACAGAGACGCCGAACCGCTGCCCCACCAGGTTCGCGATGGCGTAGTCCTCGCCCATGCGCAGCACCACGTTGAGGGACAGGCCCTTCCCCCGGAACAGGTCCTCCGTAAAATGCGTCTTGTCCGTGGACAGGATCATGGGGTACCGGCTGACCTCCGCCAGCGTCGTGGACGCCTTTTGGGCCAGCGGATGCCCCAGCGGCACCACCGCGCACAGGGGCCGACGCAGGATCGGCTGAAATTGAATATCTGCCTGGTCCTCCAGGTAGGCGCAGAACCCGATCTCACTGACGCCGCCGCGCACCTCCTCCAGGACCTGGGGCGTATTGCCCTGGCTGAACTGGAAGAAATAGTGCTCCACGGCGTGGCGGTCCAGGTACCGCCGGGTCAAGACGGGCAGATAGCCCGCCGACAGATAGTAGTTGACGGAGATCATGACGTTCATGCGGGAGGGGTCCGCCAGCTCCCGCACGCACCGCTCCCCGGTCTCCACCTCCCGCATGGCCTGGGTGATGTGTCTGGCGAACACGCTGCCGTATTTGGTCAGGACCACGTTCCTGCCCCGGCGCTCAAACAGCGGGACGGACAGCTCGTCCTCCAGGGCGCGGATGGTCCGGCTCAGGGAGGGCTGGCTCACGCCCAGCTCCTCCGCGGTCCGCTGGTAATGCAGGGTATGGGACAGGTGCGCAAAGGCACGCAGTTGGTTCAGATTCATAGCCGCTCTCCCTCTTATAACAGTTTTGGTATCAATAATCCCAGGAAAAGAGATTGTTTCTCCCGCCTGTTCCCGCTATGATGAGCATACATCAAGCGGAGCTTTTCCGCAAGTAATTGCCGGCTGTTTGCTGATTTTTTCCCGTTTTCACCTGTGGAGCATGATCGGTGCCGCCGGGAAAGGAAGCCTTCCTTATGTGCAAAACTGTTATGAAACGTCTCTGCCCCAACTGCGGCGCCGGGCTGGAGCTCGCCGTCAAGTCTTACCCCATGGGCAGCGCCCTGCTGAAAGAGCGTTTTCACGCCGACGTCTACTGCTGCCCCAACTGCCAGAAGATCGAGCTGTTCGCCAGCGAACAGAAGGACATGGTCGTCTGCCCGGTGTGCGGCAGTTCCCACCCCGCCCACGAAAAGTGCGTCACCTGCGCCCTCAACTCCGCCTTCGACGGCTCCCACACCAACTAAACAGCCGCCGTTCCCACCTCCGCTTCCTTCTACCTTCTTCTATATATGGCGCGGGAAGGCCGCCTCGGCAACGAGGCGGCCTTCCCGCATTTTGATCCATATTTCATCCGCCGGTCCCGTCCGGTCACAGGTCCTTCAGCAGGCCGGTGGCATCGTTGAAGGCGCGGATCAGCTGGTCCAGCTCCGCGGCCTGGGCGTGGACGGCGTCCCAGGTCCCCTCGGTGTCGTACCAGAGGGCGTCCAGCTCCTGGGCGGTGCGGCCCTGCTGCTCCACCCAGGTGTAGTATTTCAGGTTGTGGACCCGCTTCCGGTCCTGGTAATTCAGCTCCATCATGTGGTCCGTTTTCAGCCCCAGCAGGTGCACACCGTGCTCCAGAGCCGCCTGGCAGACGGTATAGTCCCCCAGGCGCTGGTTGAGCTCGTCGATGCGGGACTGGTACATCACGGCGGAATCGGTGAGGACGGTGGCCACCACGTCCCGCTCCGTCAGCTCGTAATACTTGGCCATCTTGACGCAGCACAGCACGTTGGCGATGCCGCTGATCCCCAGCCAGGTCAGCTTCTCCAGCAGCTCCTCCTCCAGGCCCAGCTCCTCCCGCAGGTACTGCCGGCCCTGGGGGGTGTTGAACAGCCGCAGCAGCCGCTGGGAGTCCTCGTCGTCGATGTCGATGACCATGTCGGTGTTCTTCACGTTGTGGATCCAGGGGATGTGCTTGTCCCCGATGCCCTCGATCCGGTGGCCGCCGAAGCCGTTGTTCAGGATGGTGGGGCACTGGAGGGCCTCCCCCACCCCCAGCTTCAGGCCGGGATAGCGCTCCTTCAGCAGGTCGCCGGCGGACAGGGTCCCGGCGGAGCCGGAGGTGAAGCAGGCGCCGGCAAAGCGGTCGCCCGGGCCCTTGATGGCCTCGAACAGGTCGGCCAGGGCGTAACCGGTGACGTTGTAGTGCCACAGGGGGTTGCCCATCTCCTCAAACTGGTTGAAGATCATGTACCGGGGGTCGGCCTTCAGCTCGTTGGTCTTGTCGAAGATCTCCTTCACGTTGGACTCGCAGCCGGGGGTGGCAATGACCTCCGCGCCGATCTCATGGAGCCAATCAAACCGCTCCCGGCTCATCTCGGCGGGCAGGATGGCCACGCCCTGGGCCCCCAGCAGACGGGAGTTGAAGGCGCCGCCCCGGCAGTAGTTCCCGGTGGAGGGCCAGACCGCCTTGTGCCGGGTCACGTCGAACTGGCCGGTGACCAGCCGGGGGGCCAGACAGCCGAAGGAGGCGCCCACCTTGTGGCAGCCGGTGGGGAACCACTTGCCCGCCATGGCCACGATGCGGCAGGGGACGCCGGTGAGGGCGGGGGGCAGCTCCACATAGTTGGGGACGGCCTGGTAGCCGCCGCCGGTCTCCTTGGCCTCGTTCTTCCAGGTGATGCGGAACAGGTTCAGCGGGTCCACATCCCACAGGCCCACCTTTTTCAACCGATCCTGGATGGACTGGGGAATGGTCTCCGGATGCCGCATCTGCCCGATGGTGGGGATGATGATGCCCAGCTCCCGGGCCTTGGCGATGTTATGGGACAGGCCCTCGGGACAGAGGGTCAGATCGATCTTACCCATGGTATCTCCTCCTGATCTACAGTGGTGTTTCGTCCATCAGCGCCAGGGCCGACTGGACCAGAACCGCGGCGCCCCGCCACAGGACGCCCTCGTCCAGGCGGAACTTGGCGTGGTGGTGGGGATAGACCGTTCCGTCCCCGTCCTCCGCCATGCTGGACAGGAACAGGAAGCAGCCCGGCACCCGCTCAAAGTAGTAGGCGGCGTCCTCGCTGCCGCCGTTGGACTCCTTCATCCAGTGCACCTCTCCCGGGAACAGGCGGCTGGCCGCCCGCTCCACCCGCAGGGCGGTGTCCCGGTCGTTGATCATGGCGGGGGCCCCGTCCATCCGGGAGAACTCCGCCTGGCAGCGCAGGGAGGCGGCGGTCTGCCGGACCACCTCCTCCGCCCGCCGGACCAGATACTCCCTGGTCTCCGGGTCCACCGTGCGGATGCCCCCCAGCAGCAGGACCTGGTCCGGGATCACATTATAGGTCTCCGCCCCGGCCCGGACGTGGGTGATGCTCACCACGGCGGGGGTGTTGGGGGACACCTCCCGGCTGACCAGGGTCTGGAGGGCCTCGATGACCCGGGCGGCGGCCACCACCGGGTCCACGCTCAGATGGGGGGAGGCGGCGTGGCCGCCCCGGCCCCTGATGAGGATATGGATGTTGTCGCTGGACCGGAAGGCCACCCCCTGGGAGAGGATGATGTGTCCCGCCGGGGCGTCCCCGCCCAGTCCCCCCACGTGGAGGGCCAGGATGCGGTCCACCGCCGGATCCTCCAGGGCTCCGTTGGCGATCATGTGCCGGGCGCCCTGGAGGGTCTCCTCCGCCGTCTGAAACAGCAGTTTGACCCGGCCGGGCAGCGTATCCTCATGGGCCTTGAGCCAGCGGGCCGCTGTGAGCAGAATGGCGGTGTGGGCGTCGTGGCCGCAGGCGTGCATACGCCCGTTTTCCGAGGCATAGGGCAGCCCCGTCTCCTCCCGCACCTCCAGGGCGTCCATGTCCGCCCGGATGGCGACGACCGGCCCCGGCCCTTTTCCCACGGCCGCGATGATCCCCGTGGAGCCGGGGAGGACCCGGTGTTCCACACCCATGGCGGCCAGCTGTCCGCTGACATAGGCCACCGTCCGGGGCAGCGCCAGTTCCAGCTCCGGGTTCCGGTGCAGGTGATGGTACCAGGTCAGCAGTTCGGGCTCCATGCCCCTGATCTCGTTACACAATTCCATGTGCCGTCCCTCGCTTGTTCTTCCGGGTCAGAGCAGGGAGATCAGCTGGGTGTAGAAGCGGCAGGCCTCCTTGATCTGCTCCACCGCGCAGCGCTCGTCCCGCATGTGGGCCAGCTTGTACTCCCCGGCGCCGAAGCCGATGGTGGGGACGCCCATGGAGACGGGGACCACCGCGTTGGTGCCGAAGTCCCAGAAGTCATACTTCTCCGGCGCCTTGCCGAAGACCGCCTCATAGGCCTCATTGCACTTGAGGGTCAGGGGGTCCCGCTCGCCGATCTTCCAGGGGTCGTGGGCGGGCTCATAGACCAGCTCCGCCCCGTTCCAGCTGGTGTGGTACAGGGTGCCCGGCTCCCAGGTGGCCCGCTTGCCGGCGATGAGCTCCTCCAGCTCCCCCTTCACCTTGTCCACCGTCTCGCCCATCCGCAGGCGGCGGTCCAGGTAGATCTCGCACTCGCTGGGCACCGCGTTCAGGGAGGCGGAGACGCAGGAGATATTGGACAGCACGATGGTGCCGCAGCCCGGGGTGGCCTGGAGCCGCTTGTTCAGCTGGTCCACCCGGGTGATGATCTCCGCCATCTCATAGACGGCGTTGACCCCCTTTTCCGGGGCGGAGCCGTGGGCGGAGACCCCATGGGTCTTGATCCTGGCCTGGACCTTGCCGGTGTGGCCCAGGGTGATCACGTTGTTGGAGGGCTCGCAGATGACGCAGCAGTCGGGGCGGATGCCGGAGTCCCGGTAAAAGTGCTCCAGGCAGACGCCGTCGCAGTACTCCTCACACACCGAGCCGGTGACATAAACCGTCTTTCCCTCCAGCAGGCCGGACTTTTTGGCCAGGGCCGCGGCGTAGACCGAGGCGCCCAGGCTGGACTTCATGTCCACCGAGCCCCGGCCGTAGAGCATCCCGTCCACGATCTCGCCGCCGAAGGGCGGGCTGACCCATTGGTCCCCGTCGTTGACCTGGACGGTATCCATATGGGAGTCGAAATGGATGATCCGCGGGCCGCTGCCCACCCGGCCCACCACGTTGCCCGCCGGGTCGATCCGCACCTCGTCAAATCCCAGTTCCTTCATCTTCGCCTCGATCAGGCGGGCGTAATTGCCCTCCTCGTCGGAGTAGCTGCGGGTCTGGACACTCTTTTGGACAAACGCCACCAGCTCCTCCCCGTAGGCCTCATCCCATGTAAACGCCAAGCTCATACCGGCACCTCCATACAAAAATCCAATCGAAATTGGTCAATTATCATTATATTGATTTTTTTGCCGAATAATACCATAATAGAGGCGGATAATATAACTGGATTGAGGTGTCTCAACATGCAGGTACTGGACATCCCCATCAACCAAAATCAGATGGAAACCACCAGCCATGGTTCCTTTTCCTTCCCTTTGGCCGTTTATGAGTCTGTTTTGAGCAAAAATGTTCTGGGATTCATCAACTGGCACTGGCACGAGGAAATACAGTTTTGCTTTGTGACCGCGGGCGCCATCCTCTTTTTTGTCAACGGGCAGCAATACCTCCTCCAACCGGGGGAGGGCATTTTCGTCAACAGCGGCTACCTCCACATGGCCCGGCCCGCGGGGGGGGCCGGACAGCGCCTACCTATGCCTGGACGTCCATCCCAGGCTGCTGTCCTCCTTTCCCGGCAGCGTCTTTGACCAGGTCTACGTCTCCCCCCATTTGAAGGACCCGGCCATGGCCCACCTCCCCCTCAGCCCCGGGGTCCCCTGGCAGAGCGGCCTTCTCTCCGCCATCCCCCAGGTCTACCGGCTGTACGAGGAGAAAGCCTTCGGATATGAGTGGGAGGCCGCCGCCCTGCTGGGCCGCATGTGGCGCGCCCTGCTGGAACACCGCGCCGGCGGCGCCCAGGGCGGCCGGCAGGTCCAGAGCAACGCCGCCGTCCAGGCCATCCTCACCTACCTGCACCAGCACTACGGGGAGCGCATCACCCTGGATCAGATCGCCAGGGCGGTGCTGTTCAGCCCCAGCGAGTGCTGCCGCCTGTTCAAAAGGGTGACGGGCGAGACCATTTTTTCCTATCTCCAGTCCTACCGCCTGGCCCGGAGCGCCCACCTGCTGCGTCACAGCGCCCTGTCTGTCAGCCAGATCGCCTACGACACCGGCTTCTGCGGCACCAGCTATTTCATCGAGGTGTTCAAGGCCAAATTCGGCGTGACGCCCCACCGCTTCCGCAAAATGGCGGAGTAGGCCCCAGGGACGCCGCCCCTCCGCGCCCATCCCTGCCCCGGCTCCGCCGGACATAACCAAAGGCCCCCTGTTCCTCCGGCCGCTCCAAGAGAGCGCGGAGAAACAGGGGGTCTTGCTCTGTCTTTTCACTTCAACACTTGAAAAAGTTCCTTGACCGCGGGGTAGATCCGGCGGAACTTCTCATACCGCTCCTGGTAGCGCGCGGCGATCTCCGGCTCCGGCTCCACGGTCAGCGTCGTCCTGACCAGCGCCTCCGCGCAGGCCCCGACGCTCTCATAGGCTCCGTCTCCCACCATCGCCAGCATGGCCGCGCCGTAACCCGGCCCCTCCTCGGTCTGGGGCAGGTCGAGTTTGATATTCAGCACGTTGGCCATGATCCTCCGCCACAGGGGGGATTTGGCGCCGCCGCCGCACAGCTTGCTTCTGTCGATCCGGAGGCCCAGGGACCTGGCCACCTCAAAGCTGTCCCGTATGGCAAAGGCCACCCCCTCCAGAACCGCCTGCACCATATCGGCCCGCGTGGTGTCCATGGAGAGGCCGGTAAAGGTCCCCCGGGCGTCAATATCATTGATGGGGCTGCGCTCCCCCATCAGATAGGGCAGGAAAAACACCCGGTTTCTTCCCAGCTTTTCGTCGCTGATCCCCGCCTGTTCCGCGGCGAACTGCTCCGTCCCCAAAATCTGGCCGCAAAACCACTTGTTGCAGCTGGCGGCGGACAACATGCACCCCATCAGGTGGTACTTCCCGTTGGCGTGGGCAAAGGAGTGGAGGGCATTGTTGGGGTCCGCACGGAACCGGTCCGCCGAAATGAAGACCGTCCCCGACGTCCCCAGGGAGATGTTGCACGCCCCGTCGCCTACCGTTCCCGTTCCCACCGCGGCGGCCGCGTTGTCGCCGGCCCCGGCCACCACCTTTACGCCGGCCCCAAGTCCGATCTCCGCCGCCACCTCCGGTTTGACCGTGCCGATCACGTCGTAGCTTTCAAACAACCGCGGCAGCGTCTGTCTGGAAACACCGCAGAGCTCCAGCATCTCCTCCGACCAGCGCCTGCGGGCCACATCCAACAGCAGCATGCCGGAGGCGTCGGAGTAGTCGCAGGCGTGCACTCCCGTCAGGCGGTAATTCAGGTAGTCCTTGGGCAGCATGATCTTGGAGATTTTCCCGAAATTCTCCGGCTCGTGCTTTCTCATCCACAGCAGCTTGGGAGCGGTGAACCCCGCGAAGGCCACGTTGGCCGTCAGGGCCGAGAGCCTCTCCTTGCCGATTTCGCCGTTGAGATACTCCACTTCCCCTTCGGTCCGTCCGTCGTTCCACAGGATGGCCGGACGGATCACCCGGTCATGCTCATCCAGGGCCACCAGGCCGTGCATCTGTCCGCCGCATCCGATTCCCGCCACCTCTCGGGCGTCGAAGCCCCGCAGCAGCTCCCGGACCCCCGCGCGGAACGCCGTCCACCAGTCCTCCGGGTTCTGCTCGCTCCAGCCGGGGCGGGGGAAAGAGAGGGGATACTCCCTTGTCTTCGCGTTCAAGATCGTCCCCGCCTCATCCACCAGCAGCAGCTTCATGGCCGAGGTGCCCAGGTCTATCCCAATATAAAACATGATCTCCCGCCTTTCCTCTCTCATCCGGCTTCTTACCGGGCCGGTGATAAAAACCTGCACCGTACCGGCAGAGACGTAAATTCTGAGCCGCACAGTGCAGGTTTGCGTATCCCGGCTATTCCATTTTCGCGGCCTCGTACGCCGGCACGCTCCGCTCCGCGCAGAGGGTCCTGGACGTCTCGAGATGCTGCCGCATGTCCGACTCCGCCAGCTTCGCGTCCCCCATCACCAGCGCCTCCACAATGCGCTTGTGCCACATGATGCCGTTCAAATGGCCGCTTTTCTCGGTGCGCAGGCCATGCTCCAGGATAGGCTCCAGCAGGTCCGTCACCGAATCATAAATGCAGGTCAGCAGCGGATTGCCCGCGTATTCGATGATCTGGCGGTGGAATTGCAGATCGTAAACCGCACGCGCGGAATAATCATTTTCACTTTCGATCATTTTTTCAATGAGACTGTTGAGTCTTCTGATCCTGTCCGCGTTCACGGCCTGGGCCGCCTTCGCGCAGGCCGGGACCTCCAGGATCAGCCGCATGTCATAAATATCCGAATACTCAATGTTGTTGAGGGTAATGATCCGGTTCAGCACCGCTGTGACGTTATGGGCGTCCGGCTTGGCCACATAGGTCCCGTCTCCGTTTCGTTGGACGATCAGATCGCGTTCCTTCAGGGCCTTCATGGCTTCCCGCAAAACGTTTCGGCTCACCCCAAACCGTTCCGCCAGTTCCGGTTCTGATGGCAGTTTATCGCCCGGCTGAAGCCGGTTATCCAAAATCATCTGTTCAATTCTGCCCGCGACCACTTCATAGAGGTTCTCCTTTTTCACCGCGATCTCAGGACTTGCAAAAATATTATTTGTCATCAGGCGGGGCTCCCATCTTGATTGAATATGTTTGCGCGACCTTCTTTTCGGATTATTATATCACATTTTCCCCGGATGGATAGAAAGAAATTAGTAGCCGAACAAATTCGGGACTCACATGATCGTCTGGGGCACAAAGGTGATGAGGAGCAGGACCACCAGCATCACACCCACCATTGGCATCGTGTCTTTGATCACCTTCGACATGGGCGCCTTGGAGATTCCCGTCACGATAAACAGCAGCATGCCAAAGGGCGGCGTGCAGAGGCCGATCATGGTGTTCAGAGTAAATACGATGCCGAAATGCACCATATCGATCCCGTAAGAGGCGGCGATGGGGCACAAAATGGGCAGCAGCACCAGCTGCAGCACCGCGGAATCCACCAGGCACCCCAGGATCAGGAGCACGATATTGCACAGGATCAAAAACGTATACTTGGACGTGACCGTGTTTTCAATGAAAGCGCCCGCCAGCTTCGGCAGGTTCTCAATGCTGATCACATAGGAAAAGGCGTACGCCGCGCCCAGCATGATGCCAACCTGGCCGGTGGCCCGGACCGTATTCTTGATCACCGTGACAAACTGTTTCCGGGACAGGGTCCTGTACCCGAAAACCGAGATCACCAGCGCGTAGAACGCCGCGATGGCGCCGGCTTCCGTGGCCGTGGTGATACCGGTGTAGATCCCCAGCAGCAGGATCACAGGCGTGAGCAGCGCCGGGATGGCGGAGAAGATCATGGTCATCAATTCCCTGCCCCGGAACCGTTTGCCCCGGGGATAGCCCCGCTTGTTGGCGATATACGCCACATAGCAGCACAGGGCCGCCGCCAGCATCACGCCGGGGACCATGCCCGCCATGAACAGGTTGCCGATGGAGGCGCCGGCGATCACGCCGTAAATGACCAGGGGGATGCTGGGCGGAAAAATGGGGCCGATGACAGCGGAGCTGGCCGTGATGGCGGCGCTGAAGCTGTCGTCATACCCCTCTTTTTTCATCTCCTCGATCTCCATAATGCCCAGTCCGGAGGCGTCCGCCACCGCGGAACCGGTCATGCCGGAAAAGATCAGAGAGGCCACCACGTTGACATGTCCCAGGCCGCCCTTCCATCTGCCCACCAGGACCTGGGCAAAGTTGAAGATCTTCTCGGTCACCTTGCTGCTGTTCATGATATTCGCGGCGAGGATAAACAGCGGCACCGCCAGGAGAATGAAGTTGTTGAACATTTTGCTGCAAAAGATCTCCGCGATGATGCTGGGGTCCTGACCCACCAGCAGCATATAAGTAAAGGATGTGATAAGCAGGCCAATACCGATCGGCATTCTGATCACAAAGCAGACCACCAACAGCAGCAGCGCCAGGATCATACTGGTACTCATGCCTTATCCCCTCCTTTTTTCGTCCGCACCAACTCCAGGATCCCTCTGACCATATCGTTGAGATAACGCAGGATCGAGATCACCATGAAAATGAGGAATCCAAAATAGACCAGTCCCAGAGGCAGTTTGAAAACCGTACTGTATCTGGTGAAATAAAATTCGTAAAAGCTGATGACCTTTGGCAGCACCGCCAGGAACACGCCGCAGATGATCGCGTCGGACAAAATGGTGAAGATCTTTTTCACGGTCCCGGGGACCAGATCATACACCACGGAAAACACGATATTATCATCGCTCCTCTGGGCGTAGTTGCAGCCAAGGGTAATGACCCAGAGATACGCCATCTGGGAAAGCTCATAGGGCCACACCAGAGGATTCTTGAAGATATAGCGCGAGGCGACCTGTATCAAAAAGGCGACGAACAGCGTCACTATCATCACAGATGGAATGAAAATCTCCACCGCGTCCATCACGGTCTGAATGACCCTTTTGCACTGTTTCATGAATTGCTCCTTTTGTCCGGTTAAATTTCACTTGCGACGCCGCCATCCGGCAGCGCCGCAAGTGTATTCCGCTATTGGATCACGAAGCCGGGAGATCAGAAATCCATATCCTTGATCTCGTGATAGAGATCCATGTCCCAGCTGGCGGTCATATCCGCGTCGGCCAGATAGTAGTTCTCCGCATACTCCATGAAGGCGTCCAGATCGGGCTCGATCACGGTCAGGCCCTGGTCGCGCATAAACTCAATGCATTCCTGCTCCGCGGCCACGTTGGTGGCGTTGCACTCGTCGATGGACTCCTTCAGGGCAGTGGCCAGGATCTCCTGATACTCCGGGGCGAGAGACTGCCACAGGTCCTCGTTGATGGCGACGCACATGGGCTCGATGCAGTGGCCGGTCAGGACCACCTGGGAGCTCACTTCATACCACTTCTGGGCAATGTCGGTCTGGAGGGGGTTCTCCTGGCCGTCGATGGCGCCGGTCTGCAGGCCGGTATACACTTCCGCAAAGGCCATGGGAGTGGGGTTGGCGCCCAGCGCTCTGCCCATGAACAGCCAGGCGTCAGAGTTGGGCATACGGAGGTTCACGCCGGCCATGTCCGCCGGAGTGTGGACTTCCTTGCCGATGTCCCGGAGCAGCAGGTGTCTGGAGCCGCAGTAGATGAAGGACAGCCAGCGGACATTGCAGTGATCCGCCACGTCTTCCACCACTTTCTGCCCAATGTCGCCGTTCCAAACCGCCAGCATGTGGTCGGCATTCTTATAGATGTAGGCCGCGGTGAACATGGACAGGTAGTCCAGCTGGTCGGAGATCAGGAAGGGAGAGCTGAAATACATGTCCAGGGTGCCTCTGGCGCAGGCGTCGATCTCGCCCTCCTGGGTCATCAGGCTGCCGTTATCGTAGATGACCATAGTCAGCTTGCCGCCGGACATCTCGGAGATCTTCTCCTGGACCCGGTACATGGCCTTGACATACTCCACGTCCTGGGAGGCCTGGGTAGAGAAGGTGAGTTCCACGGGGTCCAGGGCGTCGAGACCGGTGGCGGCCTCTCCGGAACTGCTTCCGGCGGAGGCGCTCCCGGACGCGGCATTCCCGGCGGAGGAGGATGTCTTCGTACCGCCGCACCCGGACAGGGCTGCAAGGGTAAGAACCAGTGCCAGAAGGATCGCTATCGTTCTTTTCATTTTTATTCGCTCCTTTTTATTCATTACAAGCTGATGGCAGCTTGTTCTGCCCATGGTCATTTGCTCTGTATCCGCCTGAGGTTTTCAAACACCCGCTTCGCGCCCGCCGCGATGTGCAGATAGTCCGTTCCGGCCGAAATGACGTTGATCCCCTTGTCATGCCAGTACTGCAGGACCTCCGGATCGTCGCTTCCCGTCGAGACGCCCACGGATTTCCCGGCGTCTTTGAGGATGGCTACCGCTTCATCGATCAGATCGCTGGTCCGTTTTTCAAACACCCGGTTCAGCTCGCCCACAGAACCCGACAGGTCGCAGGGGCCGAACACAAAACAGTCGATGTAGGGATTCTTGACCATCTCTCTCAGATTTTTCACCGCTGTCTCGCTCTCGATCTGGACCATTCTGACCATGTCGCTGTTCAGCGACGCGATCACCCGGTCCGCATCCGCCAGGCCGTATTTGGCGGCCCTCTGGGGGCCAAAGCCTCTGGTACCCTGGGGAGGATACAGGGTACTCTTCATGGCCCGGTCCAGTTCTTCCGCCGAGTTGACCACCGGGAAAATGATCCCGTCCGGCCCCTGCTCCAGCACCCGCTTGGCCAGGATCTGGTCGTTCCACGGAATCCGGACGAGGGACGGGACCCCCGCCGCCTTGGCGGCAATCAGGTGGTTTTGCAGCATGCCATAATCGATGGCGGTATGCTCCGTGTCGATCCACAAAAAATCAAATCCCACCAGTCCGCACAGTTCCGTCACGCTGGGATCATTCAGCGCAACGTGCATGCCCGCAAGCTCCGCGCGGTCTGCCAATTTTTGCTTTAACGTTTTTTCCATGATGACGCCTCCAATGGGAACTATTTGATTGTCCCTTTGTTCTTTTGTCCATCTGTACTACAGCTAAACTATCACTCAAATGTTCCGTTGTCAATAATGACTTTTTTCGTCGCGCTATTTTCGCTTTTTTATATAAAATTTCTACAAATTTTTTGTTGAAATCAGTAACAGGAGCCGCACCCTGGATACCACATCCGTTCCCGCTACAGGTCCACAGGGGCGCAAAAAGGCGGGCGGTAAAAACCGCCCGCCTCAGGCGGTCGAAAACGGCTTTTTCGACCGCCTGAGCAAATTTGAAAACATTAAAAATGTTTCCAAATTTGTACTGATTGAAAAGAAAGGGAACCCTGACGGTTCCCTTTCAAACTATCCTTCCCTCCGAACCCTTGAAGCACCAGAGTTTATCGACAAGCAGAGGCGGGCGGTAAAAACCGCCCGCCTCTTTGTCTAACGTGACGTATTCACTTGTCCGGATCAATACCGCGCCGCGGCGCCGGGAGAGCCGCATATCTCTCCCTACGGCTTCCTGCCTGGGCCGCTCCGGTTTCCGCCCACGCGGCCCAGCCGCACACTCAGGGGTTTGACCAGCAGCGCCGAAAGGATCAGCACCACCGCCGCCTTCAGGCTCTGATGGATGCTCTCCCCCAGCACCGTCCAAGCCAAAAGCGGCGACAGGATCAGCTTGAAATAAAAAATCAGAGACGCTGTAATCGCGGACAGCTCCCGCGTGGCTATCTGCAGCGCAAGATAGTTCAGTCCCGTGGCCACGATCCCGATATAAAGCAAAACCAGCACCATTTTTCCGCTGATCTGCGACGTCAAGGGGATGTCCGCCAGCGCTGACAGCCCATGCTGTCCTGCCCACGCGCTCCAACCTGCGGTGTGGGAAATCATGATCAGCAGCAGAAGCTCTGCCGCACCGAATAAAAACGAAAACGTAACGTATACGACCGGCGGAAAGCGTTGGACCCATTTCTGCCCCAGCACATTGTAAACCGCAAAAAACGCGGAAGCCAGCAGGGTAAAGACACAGCTGATCATAGAGGTGCGCTCTAACTGGCTGACCAAAATCACACACCAGGCCTCCATCTCCCGGGAAATCTTATATTCCTGCACAGGTCATACCTCCTGCTCACGCTTTTCTTCCTGTTGTTTTTGCAGCTGCTCCATCCGGTAGGGGATCATTCCGGGGATCCGGTAGGCATACCAGTGGATTCCTACCGTCTCGTCCGACTTATCCTCCGAGACCGCCTCCTGAAAGCAGTAATTGTCATACTGCTTCTCCTGCACATGCACATTTCGCAAGGCATCGGCGTCGGTATCGTATGCAATGGAACGCTTCTGAGCGGCTACGACGGATACGCGGCAGAGATCGCCCACTTCCCCTTCGGAAATTCCCGCCAGCGCTGCCCCGTCTGCAAAAATTACGGCTGCGTGGAAATGGAGCTCTCCGTATCCGGCCTGCTGCACAACAACGTGTGGCACGAGACCAGCGAAAGCGACCAGGTCCAGTGGGAAAAAATGGCGGAGGCTATCCGAAGCGGCGACCCAGCCTACCGCGACTTTCTCCGCGAACGGGGCAAACTGATCGGAAAGATCTTTTTCATTCTGATCGACCTCTTTAATCCCCAGAAGGTCTTTATCGACGGGGAAATTTCCGACATTTTCGAGCAGATCCGCCCCTACACGGAAGAGGTGATCCGCAAGCACTGTTTCATGGTACGCGACCGGATCCTCCCCATCCAATGCGACCGCCAGAGCTCCCTCAGCATGATCTATGGTCTGAACCACATTATGTGCGAGAAATGGGAACCGCTCAACGGATGCCTGTATTAAAGTCACCGGGCCGCCTCAGCCGGCCGGAGCGCCAAAACAGCGCCGGCCCTCGCCGGGTTCCTCAAGCAAAGTCCAATATGAGATCCGGAAGCGACAGGCAAACGCCTTGTCCGCCCGCGTTCTCTCCGGTCCTCACCCGGATGTCCTTCCAGTCCCGTCAAAAGCAAAAACGGCCTCCCGCCTGTGGCGGGAGGCCGTTTTCAAGCATAATATTCCGTTACTGCTTCTGGGCGGCGATCTCGTTGAGCTTGTCGGCGATGGCGCCATAGCCGCTGTAGAAGCTGCACAGCAGCGGGGTCTTTACGTCCTTCAGGTCGGGGAGCAGGGCACGCATGGACACCTGGGCCATGACGATGGCGTCGTAACCCATCTTGTCCAGTTCCCGGATGCTCTCCATGAGGATGCGGTTGTGCTCCTCGGGATGGCCGGCCTGGAGGGCGTCCCAGGCGGGATTCTGGAGGTACTGGGTGCACTCCATCTTCTTGCCCCGCTCGGCCCCCACCTTCTCAATCAGCCGCTGGCTGGGGCCCAGGGTGGTCTCCAGGGTGGCGATGAGGGCGATCTTGGTGCCCAGGGAGACGGCCTCCTGGGCCATGGGCAGGTCGATCTTCATCACGGGAACATTGACTTCCTTGGCGTAGATGTCGGCCACTTCGCCCACGGTGGAGCAGGAGTTGACGATCAGGTCGGCGCCGGAGATCTCAGCGGCCTTGGCATACAGGGTCATCCGGTCGATGACGGCCTGGGTGGGGCCGCCGTTGGCACGGACGTCGGAGAGCAGGGTGCTGTCCGTGATGAACTCCACCCGCACGCCGGGGACTTTTTCCTTCAGAAAAGCCACGGTGTCCTCACGCTTGGCGAAGCTGGTCTGCAGAATACATACATGGGGAGCTGCCATTTTGTTTCATCCTTTCAAAATAAACTCTAACGGGAGATAGGGGCTGGTTACAGCGAGGCGGAGCGCAAAAAGCGGCAGGTATCCGCCGCCTCCCGCGGAAAGCTCTCCCGGCTCTCCGGGAAGCCCTCCATGCTGATCCCGCCTTGGTAGCCGAGGGCTTTCAGGGCGTCAAAGTAGGTCCGGTAGTAGGGGTCCTCCTCCATGGAGGCGGGGAAGCCCCGCTTGTGGAACCGGGCGAAGTGGCTGTGGACCAGGTAGTCCTTGCCGTACTCCAGCATGCTGTCCACGGTGTCACCCTCCGCGCGCAGGTGGTAATAGTCCTGGAGGCAGCGGACGCTGGGATGGCTGGCGGCTTTGGCCAGGGCCACCACGTCCGCAAAGGTGTTGATCATGTTGGTCTCCCCCCGGTTGTTGGGTTCCAACGCGATCACAACATCCCGCCTGCGAGCCTCGTCCCCGATCTCACAGCACCACTGGGCCAACTGGTCAAAGGCCCTGTCCCGGGAAAACCCTTCCGGGCAGGATTTGGACCAGGGACTGCCGAAGACCACGTACCGGGCGCCGAGACAAGCGGCCCGCTCCAGGGCGCGCTGGTAAAAGGCGCGCACCGCGCCGGCGTCCACCTGCTCTCCCACCAGCTTGATGTCCGCGGTAAAGAAGTTGTTGCAGGCGTATACAGGGAGGGACACCTCCTTCAAATAGGAGCGCATCTCCTCAAATTCCAAATTGCTCTGGCCCGCCACCTGCCCGATGGGCAGTTCCAGGTAATCATAGCCGGCGGCCTTGATCTCCGGGGCATACCAGGCCCCGGCGTCGCTGCTCTCCTTGGGGAGCATGTTGACGCAGCATCCAATCAGCATAACGTTCCTTTTCTCCCTTGGCGCCCCTCCTCAGGGGGCCGGCTGTTCTGTCTTGACCGCCTTGCAGCGGATGCGTACATAGTCGGAGTACCAGGTCCCGTCCCGGTACAGCCGCTCCCGAAGCCGGGCGACGGCATCCCGGAGGATCTCCTCCCGGTCCGTCTCGCCCAGTCCGGCAAAGGGCGCCTTGATGAACATCCGCAGCCAGTCGTACAGGCCCTCCTCCCCTTGCAGAGGAGTGGGCCGGTCGAACAGGGCGGCGTACACCACCCGGAAGCCCGCCCGCTCCAGGCGGGGGGCGTACTGGCCGATGCTGGGGAAGTAGAAGGGCATCCGGTAGACCAGTCCCCGGGCCCGGAAGGCCTCCTCCAGGGCGGCGTGGATCAGGGCGTTGTTGCCCTGTCCGCCGAACTCGAAGACGAACTGGCCTCCCGGCTTCAGGGCCCGGTTGACGCAACGGAGCATGTCATCCTGCTTCCCGTCCTCGATCCAGTGGAACACGGCGTTGGAGAACACCGCGTCGTAGAGGGTCGTGGCCTGAAAGTCCGTGGCGTCGCCCTGATAGAAGGTGAGCTGGGGATAGCTGGTCCGGGCCACCGCCAGCAGCTCCGGAGAGGCGTCCAGGCCGTGGGCGGTATAACCCGCCTGGGACAGGCGGAAGGTCAGCGCCCCGTTGCCGCAGCCCAGGTCCAGCACGGCGCCCTCCTTGGGGTCCAGCAGGTCCAGCAGGCCGCTGCCGTACTCATGGACAAAGGAGAAGTTGCGGGTGTAGCCCTCCGCGTCCCAGTGGATGTTCATAGAGATCCCTCCGGATTATTTCTTGGCGACCAGGGCCTTGGCCTTGGCCACGATGGAGTCCACGTCCATGCCGTGGTCCTTGTAGATGAGCTCGGGGTCGCCGGACTCGCCGAAGCGGTCCTGGATGCCCACGATCTCCATGGGGACGGGGCAGTTCTGGACCACTACCTCGGACACCGCGCTGCCCAGACCGCCGAAGATGGTGTGGTCCTCGATGGTCATGATGGCGCCGGTCTCCTTGGCGGCCTTGAGAACGGCCTCCTTGTCCAGGGGCTTGATGGTGGCCATGTCCAGCACCCGGACATTGATCCCCTGCTCCTTCAGGATGGCGGCGGCGTCCACAGCCTTCTTCAGCAGGATGCCGGAGACGATCATGGTCATGTCGGTGCCGTTGTCCACCACGGTGTTGGCCTTGCCCCACTCGAACTTGTAGGTCTCGGGGTCGTACAGGTCGGCCACGGGGTTGCGGTGCAGGCGGACATACAGGGGGCCCTTGAAGTCCACGGCGGCGTGGGCCAGAGCCTTGGCGGCCACGGCGTCGGCGGGCTGGACCACCGTCATGTTGGGGAAGGAGCGCATGATGGCCACGTCCTCAATGGCGGCGTGGGTGGCGCCGTCGCCGCCCACCTGAAGGCCGGCGTGGGTGCCGATGATGGTGACGTTCAGGTTGGGGTAGCACACGAAGGTGCGTACCTGCTCGCAGGCCCGCATGGAGGCGAACACCGCGAAGGTGGCCAGGAACACCTTGTTGCCGCAGGCGGCCAGGCCGGCGGAGGCGCCCACCAGGTTCTGCTCGGCGATGCCGAAGGAGAATTCCCGCTCGGGGAAGTACTGGCCGAACTTTTCCAGACCGCAGGTCTTGGTGTCGGCGTTGCAGACCACGAAGTTCTCATTGGTCTTCGCGATCTCGATCAGTTCATGGCCAAAGGCCATACGGGTTGCCAGCGTCTTAGCCATTATACCACACCGCCTTCCTGAATTTCACTAATTGCCTTCACCATTTCTTCGTCGCTGGGGGCGCTGCCGTGCCACTTAGACTCGTCCTCCATGAAGGAGACGCCCTTGCCCTTGACGGTGCGCATCAGAATGGCAGTGGGGTGGCGCATGGTCTTGGCGGTATGCAGGGCGGTGAGCACGTCCTTCATGTTGTGGCCGTTGCACTCCACCACGCTCCAGCCGAAGGAGCGCCACTTGTCAGCCAGGGGCTCCACGGTCATGATCTCGTTGACCCAGCCGTTGATCTGGACGCCGTTGCAGTCCACGATGGCCACCAGGTTCTTCAGGTCGTGGTGGTTGGCGGCCATGGCGGCCTCCCAGACCATGCCCTCCTGGATCTCGCCGTCGCCCAGCATCACGTAGGTCATGTAGTCCTGGTGGTGGAGCTTGGCGGACAGGGCCATGCCCACGCCCACGGACAGGCCGTTGCCCAGGGAGCCGGCGGTCATGTCCACGCCGGGGGTCTTGTTCATGTCGGGGTGGCCCTGGAGGATGGAGTGGTACTGGCGCAGGGTCTTGAGGTGCTCGGGGTCGAAGTAGCCCCGGCGGGCCAGACAGGCGTACATGACGGGGCAGGAGTGGCCCTTGGAGAGAATGAACCGGTCACGGTCAGGCCACTTGGGATTCTGGGGGTCGATGTTCATCACGTGGAAATACAGGGCGGTGACCATCTCCACCGCGGAGAGGGAGCCGCCGGGGTGTCCTGCCTTGGCGGCGTGGATCATGGAGATGATGTCCTGGCGGATCTGAATGGCCTGGTTCTCCAGGCGCTTCACATCCTTGTCGGTAAAATAGAAGTGATTCACCATGTTCAGTCCTTTCTGATAATCGTGATAGGGACGTTTTGCTGCCGTGCTGGAGGGGCTCAGGCGTGGGCCAGAATGGCGCCGCCCTGGCCGTTGGGAGGACGGTGGAAGCTGGTCCGCATCGTCTTGGGGAGGTCACAGATGCAGCGGCTCAGCCGGGCCCCCAGCTGGCGGGTCATGCGGCGGCGGCTCTCCAGAGCCAGTGCTTCGATACGTTCGGTTTCCTCAAATCTGCTGATGCGGCGTGTCATGTCCAATGCGCTTCCTTTCTGATACTTCCGGGGATCGGTTTTCGGTCTGTCGGTTTGGTTTCCTGTTGTGACTATAAGATAACGCCGCCCGGGCCAAAAGTCCAATTCTTGTTTGTGAACTCGGCTATCAGAAAAAATGATAGCAAGCCCAGCGGACTTCTTGACAGGGCGGAGGGAACATGGGATACTGAATATAAGAAATTTGGGGCTTCGGCAGCACTGAGTTTTTTATACTAGAATCCATTAAAAATAAGACAATTGTCTTATTTTTATAGCGCCACCGGCGCGTTGGATTCTTATGAGACGTGCCGACGCGCAAAGCGCGGCGGCTCCCATTAAAATACCTCATTTTA